>Ga0272443_10000372_pt1 | contig 85900 bp, 147 predicted proteins | sample SSMAcet12_FD_193581 | JGI IMG/M metagenome (GOLD analysis project Ga0272443, IMG submission 193581) | Marine sediment archaeal communities from Little Sippewissett salt marsh, Falmouth, MA, United States - SSM-Acet-12 | ecosystem: Environmental > Aquatic > Marine > Wetlands > Sediment ...
GTAAATTGCCCTAATTTTTCTATCATTTCCCGCAAAGCTAATGGAAAGCATTTGGTCATCAAAAGTAGGAAACAACTTGTTTGGAGCACAATCTTGCTCTATATCAAAAAAGTTAAACTTTAAAGGTTTTGTATGAGCATAATTTGTATAAATATCAGGATTATCAATTCGGTTTCTTAATATGAAAGGAATGTTATCTTCAAATGTTTTTCCTTCAATTCTATGTTTTACTAATTCTGCCCTTGTATCAAATTCATACTTGTAAAATGTTTTCTCTCTAAAATCTGATATAGCAATTGCCTTTACAGTTGATTCTTTTCCTGGAACATTTAATCTTTCAAGTGAGTAAAAGTATGGTTTAATAGGAGATTCAATATCTTTCTTTTCTCTATTATACCATATTGAAAGGTATTCTTTCCTGTTTTTTTCTATTGCTTCTACACTTAAAGGAACATTCATGTTAAACCCAGTAATTCAAATAACCTTATAACTTTAGTTGCTTTATCTAATGTTGGTATTACTTCAAACAATATCCAAAGTACTAAACCAATAAAGAAAATAATATTAACAATAGCTACAATTCGCCAATACCATATGTTATTCCATATTTTTTCTTTATACCAATTTAAAAATTTTCCCATTGTTTGCCCCCTAATTTATATAACCTTGTCTAAATGTTGGTCTAAAAAGATACATATAATGTTTATTTCTACAGCTACAACTCTCTGCTGGAAATGAATATTTAAAATAAAGTTTTAAGCCAGTAGTTGATGTTATTGGAAATAAGTGGCAGTTAAATATATTTACTTTAACATATCCATTAGAAAAGTTACCAATAAATGTTTGTCCTAATGTTCCATTCATACCAATACTTAAACTCATATAATCAAACCAATCCCTTTCTAATTTGATTTTTTCATATGTTAAAGTTTTATAACTAAACTCATAAAAATAAAGTGTTCCTGATATATTTAAAACATCAATTCTTTCTCCATCTGGAACAATTTGAACAACCATACTATCTATTATTGACCCCCCAGAATCTCCTTCAAATAATACTTCTCTTCCTGCTACAAATTCAATTTTAGGTTTTGGAGCTGTCCCTATTTGAATCATTATAAGAGCAATAAATGATAACATTACTGCAGTAATTATAATTGCTTTATATTTCCACTTTTTTCCATTCTTTTCATTATTTCCCATATTTACACCTTATATTTATTATACAATCCCCACAGTATAACATGGGGATGTAATTGTTTTTCTTCTTTTTTCTCTTCTAATCCTAACATTTGTTGACATTTACTACTTCCTTTAGACCACTTTCCCTTACATTTCTTTTTATGTTTACACGTTTTACAGCTAATATTATTCCAATTCATCTATTTCTCCTAAACAGTTTCTTATGACAATCTCTACAGAATTGCCCTCTTACATTTGACATTAACTCACTTTTTGGATAGTAGTGTCTACAGTTATCACATATTCTTTTTCCTTTATTCCAATGCATCATACCACTAACATATTTTTGTGAATGCGTCTAAACACATATGCACAGTAACCGACAAACACAACCCAAACAAAAATGAGATAGGGAATATGTAAGGGTCTAACTGTTCTGAATGCTTCAGCGACAAGATGGTCCACATCAACGAGAATGCCAGCCATCCCGTAAAACAGGAGAATAAGAAATGTGTACTTTCGTACCGAATTAGTTCCTCCAAAGAAAAGTGTTCGAAGTAATAATCTGGTTCGCCCAAAAACTTGTTCAGTATGTTTAAACATATCATATTTCACCTATTTTGCTATCCGTTAATGGAACCATAAACAGGATATAGATTTTATATAGTTTTTACCCTTGTTTTTTCACATAACCATTTTCGGATAGAGATTGTTTAATTTCTCCAATAGTAGTTTTACTAACATTCTTAATTTTACCATATTTTGCTTTGTAAGTTACATTATCATGAATATAACTATAACTTTTACCTTCTTTTAATAAACTTATAATCTTTAATTTAACACTTTCTGGAATTCCTGGTCTTCCAACTTTACCTTTATCCAACGCTTTTTGATATCTTTCACTTGTTTTTACTCTATCAGACCTTCTTTCTGATTCTTTTTGTGCTATCCAACCCAAAATATCATAAATGAGAGGAATTACTATTTCATCAATTCCCCCTGGTAAGTTTTGAAGTTGCTCTATCCAATTTTCTTTAACACTATGTAATTTAACATTATACATTTCAAGAAAAACTAAAGTTGCCCTTAATTCCTTCGCCCCTCTTCTACACCATCTATCAATAGCCCATACAACTATATGTTGTATTTTTCTTTCTTTAACTAGTCGTTTTACTTCTTCATATGCTGGTCTTCTAACATTATGATATGCAGATTTATCTTCATCTACATAATCATTTACTATGTCATATTTTTGTTCGTCACAAAACTTCCTACATGGTGCTAATTGAGATTTAGCTGTTTGTTTTGAAGTAGACACCCTTATATAAATAGCAGCTTTATCCATACATTATATCCTTTGGTTTATCTTTCTTTTCTATCTTTTGAAGTCTATCATCAAGTTCAAGAATACCCGCCTCATGTGTTTTTAGTGCTTTAAGCAACTTTCCCACACCATAATCAAAAGCAGCTAACTGTCCTTTCATATCCTTAAACTCTTTATTGATGTTTTCGAAATCTTCTCTTGCCTTTTTAATTCCTTCCAATTCTTTATTTACTTTAGTTAATATTATTGCTATCTCATCTTCCTTATTCACACTTCATCTCTCCTAACATTTCCTTCGCTTTAATAAAATACTCCTCAATGTGCACTGGACTATAGTTTGTATGTTCTACAGAAGCATTGATTTTACCTTTTTGTTTCCAGTGATGTATATGTCCATGCACATTTATTAATCCATTTTCAGGTTTTGTTGGTTTATGTGTTAATAAAAGATTTCCAACTTCAATTCTCCCCTTAACTGTTGTTATTCCAACTGCTTTCATTCTATACATTTTATCGTGATTACCCTTAATTAAAAATATAGTTCCATTTAATCTATTTTTGATTTGTTTTATTTTTTTAATTCCCCCATAAACAAAATCCCCTAAATGAATAACTAAATCTTTATCTGAAACTTTATCATTCCAATTCTTAATCATTGTTTCATTCATCTCTTTTACATTGTTAAATGGTCTATGAGCAAACCATATTATATGTTCGTGATTGAAATGTGTATCTGATATTATAAATGTTTTCAATCAACCCCTCCACAATAATATTTATAATCACAACCATTACAGGTTTTTTCTGTTCTTGGCAACTTTGGGAAATGATTTCTTCTCCATGCCTCTTCAATCTTTTTAACATAATCATACAAATCTTCTTCTATTTTTTCAAGTTTTTTATCAAATTTGATTGTTCTTACCTCTCCAGGATATAAGAACTGTAAAGTAAAATAATTGATATCTATATTAAATTTTTGTTTTATTAAAATTTTATACATAACAGCTTGCATTTTATTATCATAACCAATATATGCTTTTGTGTTGGTTTTAAAATCAATTACTTTTTCCTTGTTTGGAGAAAAATAATCAATTATCCCATATAATCCATCAGCCTTTATTTTTAACTCTGATAAAGGTTTTACTTCATTTCCATTATTAATATTATTAAATTCAAACTCACTAAAATGCTTAAGGCATTGATATGCTTTTCTTAAATAATCAGCTGGGAGTAAAACATCCCAATCGAGTTTTAATATACTATATATGTTATACAGTATTTCATCTTTTGATGCTTCTGTTTGAAAACAATCCCTATAATATCTTTCAATTGCAGTATGAACTTTTTTACCAACTTCCATTACTGAAGGGTCAAACATTATTGGTTGTTTTTTAAATTCATATCTTAAATAATAAGCATAAGGACACTTTCTAAAGAGATTAATTTGACTCTGGCTTACATCCATCTTTTTTTTCATCCCGTCCCTCCAAAGGAAATGATATACAATGTATTAATATAGTTCCAACTGCTCCAATAATCAAACCAATTTGAAAAATGTATATACCTATTATCAATATAATAATAGATATAGGTATAATTACTTTATACGGAGCATGACCAATTTGTTTAGTATGTTCTTTATCAGTAACATTGATTGTTAACTGGTTACCAACTCTGTTAACTACAACATACCCCAGTTGTTTTGCTTTTCTCATATGTAAATACTCATGAAAATACCCAAGAGGAACTGCAATACAACCAGCAACGATAATATGAAAAATAAATGTTAAAACTAAATTAACTGTATCCATTATTCTTCATTCTCCTTTTTTTTCTTTTCTTTTTCTTTGTCTGGAGCATAACCCCCACGTGCTTTTAATTTATCAATAAAAGTAAGATGTTTTAATTCTCTTATGTTTTTCTTTTTCTTATGTCTTATTGATTTATATGATTTACCCTCTTTCATCATTTGTTGTATTTCTTTTTCTCTCTCATATTTTTCAACAGCTTCTGCTTTTGATATTTTACGAGCCATAATTCTATTTCTCCTTATTTACGTCAATAACAACAATGTCATCAACATTAATTTTATTTTGTTTCCATTCTTCATATGGAACAGTTATTGAATCCTGATTTATCAATTTAGTTGCCATCTTTTGTGTTTTTTCAAGCATTCCCATCATATCAAATCCTTCATCACTACCTATTTTTTCAAATGGGTTGAATGTTTCTTTTGCTTGAACTAACTCTTCTTGTTTGATGTTTATTTTTACCTGGTCATCAAGCATTACAACTCCAGTCACTTTATATCTTATTTTCATTTTTCCACCTTTTTTACAGTATATGGATTTATAATTACTATTTCTCCGCATTTGTATTCTTTTTTAAATCTTTCATTTTCATTCATTTATTCCACCTCCTTTTTAAATAATAACATAATATAAACCATAAGACCTTTTAACTGAATATCCTGACTTGCTCCCATTGATATTCTATACTCAACATCTGCTATTTTTTGAAGTGTTTTAAATTTCATTGTTTGTGATAATGTTTGTGCCTCTTTTACAATTCTTACTAACCCTTCAAATATTTCTGCATGAAAATAATTTTTATCATAGAGCAAGATATTTAACTGTTTATCTACCATGTTGATGTCTCCACTCTTCATCATAACTATCCATTTTTTCAAATCAACATCATTAATCCAGTAAACAGCATTGTAAATCTTTTCATCATCAATGTTATCCATATTAGCCATCTTAAATGCTGATAAAACCCCCAATGCCTTCCTCATAGACCCATTTGTAAGTGTTGCTAAAGTATACAAAGCAGAATCAGATATATCTATATTCTCTGCCTCTGCCACCCTTTTAAGCATGACTTTCATATGTTTGGGATTTAAGTTTCTAAACCTAAATTCAACTAACCTATCCCTTATTGGTTCTATGATTTTGTTTGGATAATTACAACTCAATATAAATCTACATATTTCAGAATAGTCTTCAATGATTCTCCTTAATGCTGGTTGAGCATCCCAAGTTAAATTATCTGCTTCATCCATAAATATGATTTTATATTTAGCACCAATTGGAGCAGTTCTTGCTACTGTTTTTACTTTATCCCTAATAGTTGATAATTTTCTTTCATCACTTGCATTCATTTCATAAAAACAATTTTTCCATTCATCACCATATATTTCTTTTGCAAGTGCTTTTGCTACTGTTGTCTTCCCTGTTCCAGGATTCCCAGCAAATAACATATGAGGAACTTGTTTTGTTTGAGCAAACCCCTTAAAGAAACTTATTATATGTTCTTGACCAATAACTTCATCTAAAGTTTGAGGTCGATAAGCCTCTGCTAATACTTTATAATCATTCATGTAATCACAATTTACTTACTATTTTTTTGGCAATAACTGTAATACCAATTATTATGATGTATCCTAACAAAACTGTAAACAATTTAGTTTGCATAAATAAAGTCATATCCATTGTTGAAAACCAGCTTAAACTGATAAATGTCCAAATAACTGTTATTATTATCATTATAATTCCAAATGGACTCATATTTTATCTCCTTCCTCATTCTTTTATTTACAAGTCTTTTAAATACTTTATTATTTATTTAACAGATTATGATATAATAAGTTAGCAAGTTTCCAATCCTCATAAGTGTCAACTTCTAACCATTCATCATCATTAATCCAAATACCTTCAAAAGGATATTTTTTAGCAAGTAATCCCAATAAAGAATAACAATGTATATTTTCCATAGTATCAATATCTAACTTGTCATATATTTGTTTGATTTTATCAACATATAATTTTGTTAATTTGAAAGGTCCAACAGCTTCAGCATCATATGAATTGATTCCTCCCAATCCTATTTCCTTGATTTTATTACCTTCCATCCTGACTTTTTGCCCAAGTTTTGATGGTGTTCCAGGTCTTATTAATAAACTACTTTTCTTACCATAAAGTAACTTCATTACATTATCTTTAGTAAACAAAATATCCCCAATGATACATAAAACATCATTTTTAGTTTTATTAATACCACCCATCATTGAATAACCACATTCAGTTTTTTCATATATTGAATTACTTGTAAATAATACATGTCCATGTTGTTTAATAAAATAATTTCTAATCTTTTCTTCTAAATAACCAGTTACTATTATGATTTTATTTACTACATCAAATTGTTTTATAGTATCTATTTGATGTTGAATTAAAGGTTTACCATTTATTGGAACTAAACATTTTGGTTTTTCAAATGTATATGGTTGCATTCTGGTTCCACGACCAGCAGCTACTATTACAACATCAATCATTTAATTACCTTTTCAACATTTTCCAACATAACTTTTAAATCCCTTCCAGCTTCTATTAAAGGAATATTATTTTCTTCTGCTAAAAATATTAAACTCTCTTGCATTTCTTTAATTCTTCCAAATTCTTCATCAGTTATTTTTCTTAACTTATGAGACTTTCCGCTTAGAAGTTTCCTATGTATTTTTTCATCATCAACAAACAAAATAAAAGAATGAGTAATGTTTGGATTATCAAGCAACCAGGGAAGACAATGATTTCCCTCCATCACAAGACTTGTTCCCTCCCTATGTGCTCGGTTAATACAACAGTTAATTGCATCCTTTATACAATCAGCTTGTTTTGCTAAATGATTGTATGGTTGCTGACAAGATACCCTGTATGTATGACAATCAAGAGTTTCCTTTTTATCTTGATAAGATGTTTCATTTTTAACTATTTCTCTGATAAAACCAGTTCCAATTCGTTGATATATTCCATAGCGGTAAACTAATTCTCGAGCTATGGTTGTTTTGCCTGTACCAGCTACTCCTCCAATCAGAATTATTTTAGTTTGTTTTTTCTCTCTATTAATGTTAATCCCCTCCTGTTTCTTTTCCATTTATATCCACACTCTTTACAATTTAAAGTATTAAATGATGAATTTCATCTTATCTTCTCTGAATTTAACTCCTCCAAATAACTTACTAAATCTACAACCCTACTACTGTATCCCCACTCATTATCATACCATAATACAATTTTAGTATAACCATCACTATTAGTCATTATCCACCTTTTATCTATTACAGCAGAATAACTATCCTTTACAAAATCAACTGATGTTAAAGGTTCTTCATTAACTTTTAAAATGTCCCACTTTTGATATCTTATCCTGTTTCTAATTGCCTGTAAAATATCTCTCCTTGATGGATTTTTATCTAACTTAATTGATAAATCTGCTGATGAGACAACATTAGTTGGAACCCTATAAGACATACTTAAAAACTTATTCTTATATTCTGGCAAAACTTTCTCCATTGCTGAAATACAACTAGTTGGTTTAGGAATCAAATTATTAATTGATGCTCTCCCGAGTTCATATCTCCCATAAGTTGTTCCAGGATAACCAAAACTAACACTCTGACCATCAAGCAAATTCTGGTAATTAAGATAAGGATGAAGAGTTGTCACAAACCCATGATTTATTCCAAATCTATCCAAAGCTTTTAATGTAGGAGCAACTGCATTTGCATCGCAAATACTACTACTAATTAAAAAGTCATTTTTATTTATTGTTTTTTCATTAACCCCCATAATGATGTGCTTGTCAACCAACTCTTTATTTGGTGAATGTGTAACAATTACATGTTTGATAAATCTTCCTTTGATTTTATGAGCGTTTAAAACGTTCTCATGCACTCCAGAACAATCAATAACTAAATCAACCTTTCCAAGCAACCAGGGAACTGCTGAAATATCCTTCTTATGATATACAAATATATTATCATCATCAATTTTGATATGTCTATCATTTCCTTTAATATCATTTGGCAACGTTCCATAAGTAGAATCATATTTTAACTGATAGGCAAGATTTCTTGCATCAGGATTGATGTCATTTATCATAACCAAATCAAATAACTTCTTTTCCATATTGATTCTTGTAATTGCTTTCCCGATTCTTCCGAATCCATTAATTCCTACACGCATATTTTCTCCTTATGATTTGCAGGGGTAAAGAGGGAGGTGATAGGAGTTGAACTTGAGATAGGAAAAACATACTCCAAAACTCTCTTTACCCTTTCTGCTCATTTTTAACAAACATTGCATTCCCATTTTTAACAAACCCTCTCTCATCATTTCCTAAATCATAGAATCTAAACAACTTAAATCCGAATGATTTTACCAACTTGTAAACATCATCAAAGTAAAATTGTTTGTCACCAAACATATTCTGAAAATGTATCTCTATAAATAAAATTTTTGCTTTTTTTAATAGATTTTGAGCACCGAGCAATGCTTGATAATCATATCCTTCAACATCTATCTTAATTATATCTACATGGTCTATATAGTTTTTCATTGCCCAGTCATCTAATGAAACCATTTTAAAATCTTTTGTTTCCAAAACAGGTTTATCAATCAAGTCTAAAGTAGTTGCCCTGTCACTACTATTTGTAAAATTTAAAGCAACTTTTGATTTGTTTTTTTCTCCAATTAAACAATGAACAATATGGACACTATCAAATTCTTTAGCAATCAAATCCAATGATTCTAACTTTTGGGGTTCAAAAGCATAAACTATTGATTTTGGAAAATAAATTTTAAAGAGTAAAGTATGCATTCCATGATTTGCTCCTCCATCAATTATTACAGGAGCAATTTTATTGATATGCTTTGTCATATCTCTAAAATGTTTAATACCAGTTTTATTTTCAAAATGTCTTAACAACAATTTTGATTCTGTATTTTTGTATAAATAAATGAACTTCTCCAATCTATTCATCTTCCGCTCCATATAATATCCACTCTTTTTTTGTTCCAGGATAAAAAATCACAGGTCCTTCTTTAGTAAAATACATCCAAATTTTCTTTTTCATTTACTCGCCTCACAAATAAAAAGGTGATGGTCGCGAAAAAACGGCAAGCACCACGAAATTACACCACCAATTTTAAATCTCTCTGATTTATACCAGAGATACTTGTGCAATTTTACCTTTAAACCAACATACTCAAAAAACATAATCAATTCTTTCCTTGTATAAGTCCTAATATGTCCCATGTAATCTTTATCAACTAAATGCCTTAAGTAATTATTCATCTCATGTTGATATCCTTTAAACATTATAAAATACATATTTTTAAGCAAATAAAAATTAGGAGTTGTCATTATAAACACTCCTTCCTTTTTTAAAACTCTCTTAATCTCTCCTAGAACCCAAACTGGGTTTCTACCCAAATGTTCCATAACTTGCATCATCAAGACAATATCAAATGTCTCATCTCCATAAGGAAGTTTATCAGTCTCTATATCACACTTGCTAACATTAAACTCTGATTTATTATAATACAAATCCACTCCAGAGACATCATACCCCAAATCCACTAAATCTTGTGTTCGTTCAAAGGGATAACTTCCAATCTCAAGCAATTTACCCGATTTGGGAAAATATGGTTTGATTAAATTAAATTCTTCTTTACTCATAACCTATCAATACTACATCCATTTTTTCTTTCTTTTTTAACAAACCACCAATCTTTTTTCCATGTATGTAATTTTAAATCTTGTGCATTACAAAAATCAATTACTGCTCTGCATTGTGTTTGATAATGTCCATCAAAATCATGACCACCTAATATTCCTCCATTTCTAACTTTTGGGTAATAAAGTTCTATATCCTTGTATGCAGATTCATATCTATTTTTATCAGCATCAATATAAACATAATCTAAATCATCAGGAACTTTATCATAAGCATCCACTGAAAACTCATTGATATATGTTGTTTTACCCTCGTAGCCTTTAAGCAACTTTTTAGCATATAACTTATCCTTCTCTCTTATTGATTCTATTTTATCCCACGGGTCTACAAGATATATATGTTTAATGTTTAAATTTTGGAGCATTGCAAGAGCATTTAATCCATGAGCAACACCAATCTCTGCAATAACAAGTTCTCCTTTAATATTTTTTTTAACATATTCTGCTGATGGTCTTAAAAATAAATCAGGGTTAAACTTCCGCATAAAATTATATTGGAAATGTAACATCTTTTCAAACATTACTTTAACACCTTTTTAACTTCATCACATACATATATTATTTCTTCATCAGTCAACTTTAAAGAAGAAGGTAACCAAAGACCTCTACTTGATACATCACTTGCAACATGATATCTTGAATCAGCACAAAAGAAGGGAGGTTGTGAATGAATTGCTGGATAAAATTTTCTAGTTTGTATTCCAGCTTTTTCCAAATTCATAATCAATCTAACTCTCTGAGCTCTGCTCCTGCACATAATATCAACCATCCATGGAGCAGTATATTTCAAATTAGTTTTTGGAAATTCAACAACTCCATCTAATTGCTCTCTATAAAGTTTATACATTGATTTTTTTCTCTTAACTCTCTCTGGTAACTTTTTAAGCATTGAAATTCCCAATACTGCTTGAAGGTCAGTATATTTTAAATCAATACCAGGATAAATATTTTTATCAATTCCTCCTTGCTCCCTTCCAAAGTTTTTCATTAACTCAATTTCTTTATAAACATGTTCATCATCAGTAATTACTGCTCCTCCTGACCCCATAGTGATTATTTTTGACATTGAAAAACTAAAACTTCCTATTTTACCAATTGTTCCCATATGCACTTTGATTGAATCAACATCATAATATGAACCCAAACATTGAGCTGCATCTTCTATTATTGGAATTCCTTCATCTTGAGCAATTCTAGTTATTTCAACCCAATCTCTCGGAGGTCTTGCATTCATGTGAACTAACATTATTGCAGAAGTTTTGTTAGTGATTCTTTCTTTTAAATGTTCAACATCAATGGCAAATGCTTCTGGTTCAATATCAACAAATACTGGTTTAGCTCCTATAAAAGAAGATGCCGTTGCAGTTGCTATGATTGTGTAATCTGGAATTATTACTTCATCTCCTGGTTTAATTCCTAAAGCAACTAGTCCAGCAGTAAGACTTAAAGTTCCATTTGGAACCATACTACAGTATTTTGATTTTGTTACATCACAAATCATTTGCTCTAATTTTTCAGTCTCTTTATGCTCCATTAACCATTTACCAGAATGAAGATAATCAGTTACTGCCTTTATATCTTCTTCATCATAATATGGTTCCATTTGATTAATTTGTTTCATCTTCAACCTCCAACCCTCTTCTATCAATTTCTTTTTTGATTATATTCATAGCCATTTCAACTTGATATATTCCTGTTTTTTCAAAATCTGCTTTTGCTTTTCCATATCCTCTTAATAGTTCTTTATCAGATGCCTTCTTTAAATGTTCTTCTAAACCTTTCATCATTTCTTTCATCATTTTATTCCCTCTACATTTAAACTGATTAATAAACCTCCACTCTTATCCATATGAGGAATGTATGCTTGACTATAATCATCAATATGAGAATGTTCTGTCTCTTGCCAAGCATATCTTCTAATATTTTTAAACCCAGCTTTTTCTAACATTTTTTTAAGTGATTTAAAATTGTAAATTGTTTTATGATATATTAAGTCATTATTTGCTTTTATTCTACCATACATTGGACCAAGTATTCCTTTTGCTTCAATATCCCTATTTGCATATCTTGTATAAACTTTTATTATAGCATCAAAATCTGGAACTGCAATTCTAACAATTCCCCCTGGTTTTAAAACTCTATACCATTCTTTTAAACACCATTTAGCAACTTCTCTATCTTGATATTCAAAAGCATGACAACAATAAATATAATCAACTGAATTATCAGTAAACTGGGGTAATTGAGAAATTGATTGTTTGTAATCTATATGGTCAAAATCTGCAATATCAATATGAATAAAATCTGGTATGTATACTTTTCCACAACCTAAATGTAATTTAGTCTCTTTCATTTATCTCATCTACTATTTTTCTTGTTTCTGGATGTTTTTCTTTTTTCTCTTCAGGAGTTGCTCCCCATTCCGCAACAATACAATCAGTTATTGCAACAAAATAATGAGGTGTATCTTTTGGTATTTTAACTGATTCTCCCTTACTTAAAACCATTGGATAAGGTTTATTGCTAATATAATATCTAATTATTCCTTCAAATACTGTGCAATATTCATCATGAAATTTATGAATACAACCTCCCCTTGATTTACCTCTTTTACAAGTAAAAATTGTAATTTCTTCGTGCTCTTTTAAATCCGTTCCTTCAAGTAAAAAAATAGCTCCTCTTTCATCATTATGAATTTTACGCAGTTGTAATCCTTCCATTTTTTTCTTCCTCCATTGCAGAATCAATCATCATATCTACTAATTGATTAAAATTTACTTTAGGTTTCCAACCAAGTATATCATGTGCTTTAGTTGCGTCTCCTTTTAATTCAGGAACCTCATTTGGTCTTTTGTATTTATCAGATGATACTACATGGTCAATAATTTCTAAATTTAATTTCTTGAATACTAATTCTAAAAACTCTTTAACACTATAATATTCTTCTGTTGCCAAAACAAAATCATCTGGTTCTGAATGATGCATTATCTTGTAAATACCTTCCATATAATCACCAGCAAATCCCCAGTCTCTTTTTGCATCTAAATTTCCAAGTTGAATTTTATCTTGTTTTCCTAATTTGATTCTTACCGCAGCTCTAACAATTTTTTTCGTTACAAATGTTTCTCCTCTTCTGGGAGATTCATGATTAAATAATATCCCATTACAAGCAAACATTTTATAACCAAATCTATAAGTTCTACAAATGTGATATCCATAAAGTTTTGCACACCCATAAGGACTAACAGGTAAAAAAGGTGTATTTTCATTTTGGGGAGCAGGAGACATTCCATACATTTCTGAACTTGATGCCTGGTAGAATTTAATATTTTTAGATACAATATTGTTGTTCATGAGGCATTTTAAGGCTTCTAACAGCCTACAGACACCAAGTCCAGTTGTATCTCCCGTGTACTGAGGAACGTCGAAAGATACCCTAACATGTGACATACTACCGATGTTATATACTTCATCGGGTTTGATTTTAAATAACAACTTATATAATGAATTTGTATCAGTTAAATCTCCATAATGAGTTTCTATTTTATCTTCTAAATGGTCAATTCTTCTTGTATTGATTGTTGACCCTCTTCTTACTATACCATGAACTTCATATCCTTTTTTTAACAATAATTCAGATAAATAGCTTCCGTCTTGCCCAGTTATTCCAGTTATTAATGCTGTTTTCATAATATCACTTCTCTATATACCAATCTCTAAATCTAAAATGCACTTTTGATACATCAATATCTTTTTCTTTTACATATTCCATAACTGCTCTTTGAACTTCATCACTGTAACTATCATGCCCTCCAACTATACCTCCTTCCTTTACTTTAGGATAATATAGTTCAAGGTCTTTTTTAACTGCCTTATATCTATGGTCTCCATCAATATAGATAAAATCTAACATTGGAATATCTTTAATTGCATCTTTTGATTTTTTTCTAATAAATTCTACTTTTTTACCAAATTGTTCAAGTCTTAATTGTGCTTTCATCATTATGTTATATGCACTTGCCTCTTTATGATGTTGATAGCCATCATGAAATTCATATGGGTCAATGCAATATAATTTTTTAATTGGCAAAACTTTCATTATATTGTAAGCATTATATCCAAATTCAGTTCCAATCTCTGCTCCAACTATATTCTTTAAATTAAGTTTTTTAACTGTTTTGATAGCCTCTTTGGATGCATATTCTGGAAAAACAACTAAAATATGCTCCTCATAAAATCTTATACAATCATCAATGAACTTATACAAGTTTTAATTCCCCCAAAACTTTTAAAAATCTTTTAGCAAAAGTTACAGATGAAAAATCTTCTGATTGATTTGTTGTTAAAAATCTTTTCATTTTCTTTCTGTAATCTTCAAAATCTTCATCTTTTAATTGTTGAATATAATCACAAAGTTGTCCAAAGTTTTTAAACTCTCTACAATCAATAAAAGTTCCTTTTGGATAATAATATTCTACATCTGGTGCTCCATAATATATCGGGACTGAACCACAACACATTGCCTGAAATGCCTTCTCACAAACATACCCCCAAAATCTTGAATTCTCTGGAGCAAAGCATAATTTATAATGACTTAAAACATCATACAAACTTATTCCATCTCCTGGTATTTTACCATAATAAGTTGGAGATACCCATGGTCCACCATAAGATTGATATTTACCTTTAAACCTTTTTGAAAAAACTATATCCCCTTTTTTTCTAAAATTTAATAATGTGTGTTGATTGTATTTTCTATTTCTTAAATCAATATAATTTCTCCAGTAAGACCATCTTTTGTTTCTAAGGATTGTGCAAAGAAATTTATCTTTTTCTACATCAAAATGTTCCTTCATAAACATATATTCATGTCTTGGAATATTGTAATAATGGTCATTTGCATCTGTTTTATTACTTGCCATTACTGCAAGAAAATCTTTTTTATATTTTGGGTCATTAAGTTTTTTATTAAAAAAGCAGTTATATATTGGAGGTTCATTTTTCATTAATATACATTTTTCTTTAGGAACACCATATACTACATTCCCATGCCATGAAATTCCAATATCTGCTTCTTCTGTTCCATTGACAAATGTAACATACTTTTTAACCAAATCAATTCCTTTTCTTCCTGCATAGTCCTCACGATGTAACCATCTTTCTAATTGGTTTTGATGATTTTTAACACTTTCTTTTACTTTAAGCATTTATTTCCTCTTCCCAAATTTCAGGTAAATCATATACCAGGGAATTAATCATTAATAAATTATCAATTTGGGTCATGTCTAATTTACTTGTATTATAGTCAGATACATCCCAAGTTATATTGAAATTTGCATAAAACAAATCATTTGCTTCAAACCAATGTATATAATAATTGTCATTAAAAGTATCATTTAACCATTGATACTGTTGGGGTTGAGTAAAACCAGAATTATTCATTAAAGTAATATTTGATTTTTGATAATGTGTTGATAATTTAACTTCCTTAATATCAATAGTATCCTTCTCTACTGTTACATTAAAATGACAGTATCTTATATCAGTTGTTTGATTCAAATAAAATGTTGCTGTTAAATTTACATCAAAAGAATCAGCAACTGCTCCTTGTAATATGTATATTTCATTCCATATTTTAGTTAAATTTTCATCTATACTTGTTAAATTGATTTGAAAATCAAGCATAGTTTGTTGTAAAGCATGTAAATTACTTATATCACCTTCAGCAGAATTCATTCTTGTAACTAAAGATACAATATCATCATTTAAAATTCCAACAGTTGTATGAATATTGTTTACTGTATTATTTACAAGTCCTATCTCTGATTGCAAACTACTATCAACATATTCCCTGTAATTGATTCTATTGTTTGCTTCTCCTATTCCTCCACTCAATGATGACCATGCCACAAGTAAAATTATAATAACAATTACTGAAATTAATCCACTATACTTGTTAAACATGTTAAACATTGCCAATGGATTTGTTTTTTGTCTCTTTGGTTTATTAAAATTATAACCACAAGTATCACATCTGCCTTGTACCATATTTCCTTTTTCTTCTACTTTTAATGTGTTGTTTCCACATTGTCTGCATTTATAATATTTTCCTTCTTCATTCATGTTTCTGCCTCTACTAAATCTGGTCTTTGTTCTTTTACTCTTATTGTTAAATATCTACTACTTCCATCTTCATATCTATCAGTTCCACTGATAATTTTTAATGGTTTTTTCCAATTTTTACCATAAGTTAATTTTAATATCCTTTCAGGTTGTTTTGGAATTCTAAAAGGAAATTTATCAACTACTTGAACATATAATGGTAAAATCCATTCTCTTGGGAATGATATTTTGTGTCCAGTTAAACCATATTTATAATAAACTCTTTCAGTAAGTTTTATTAAATGTTGTTTAAATGGAAATAATCTTAAAACAAAACAAGCAAAAGATAATACAGGTCTTGGAAGTTTTGTTTCATATTTATAATTTGCTGGGTATTTTTTAAACCCCCAAATCAACAAATCACAAATTGGTAAAATCCATTTATGTTTATATACTACAAAAAAGGCATATACAAAATCTTCTGTTTCCTTATAAAATTTGATGTCTATTTTAGTTGTTAATTTTTTATTTTGAATTGCAAGACCTTTATACTTATCAAACATTTTCCAACCATACTGTTCTAAATAATCCTCTGCTTTTCTAAAGTCTTCCCTAGTTGCCAGTGTCCCTACATCAATATCTTCTTCCCAGTCTAACAGTTTACCCTCTCGAGTAAAACCTAATAGAGAACCCAAATCTGCCCAGATTTCAATATTGTATTTTCTGAGCATTATAACCACATCTTTAAAGTCTTCTAATGATTGGATTTAAGCACCTCTTTATTAGTTAAATCAAATATTTCCTTTACTGGAGAACAAAAATCTTCTGCTTCCTTTCCACGACCATAAATAAGAATATCATTTGCGGTCATTACCATATTTTTATATGATGTTCTAAGCAAATGATTTGCATAAATTACAACAGATACCCCAGCGTCTTGTAATTCCTTTTCAGTTATACAATTATATGTAGTTGGAACAACAACTATGGGAACTTTAATTTTAAATTTTCTATATTTTTTACAAAATTCTAATATTTTATCAGGATTCTTATCTTTAGAATGTATCATAATTGCATCTGAAACCATGGAATAAATTTTTGCTCTCTCCAAAGCATCATCAATTGATTTACCAGCAATTAATGATTCTATTCTAGGAATAATCATAAAATCCTCTGTAATTTGTGCTTGCTTACCTGCAATTATTTTTCTACGAAACTCAAAAGGGTCTTCTTGAATATGTTTTGCTCCTTCCATTAAGGAATTAATCTTTGGAAACTTTTTATCTTCTATAATAACAGCTGATACACCTAACCTTTCAAGTGTTTTAATCATATATTTAAAATGTTCTATTTGTCCTCCAGTATCTAAATCAACAATTATTGGTTTGGTTGTAACCTCAAGAATTTGATTTATTGTCTCTAATCTTGAAGTAAAATCTACCAATTCTATATCTGGTTTGCCTTTAGAAGAAGAATCAGTAAATGATGATTCCCATATAGCATCAAATTCCTTTTTATTATGTATTGTATTTTCTACTATCAAAGCAGATAAACCATTGTGAGCTTCTAAAACTCTCACTAAAGGTTTTGTGTTTATAATTCTTTTTAATCTTGATAATCTTACATCAGGTGTAATTCCTTCCTTATGTAAAGCATTAATAATTTTTGTTGATGATACTGTTTTAGTATAAGGAAATTCAATTAATTTACCATCCCATTCTTTTAAAACATCAATAACTCTTTGTCTTGTTTCTTTTTGAATTCCTTGTTTCCAATCATCACCATTAGTAACAATATCTGGTTTATACTTTCTCAAATTATCAGTATAATCCAAAGTATGTTGAGGAACAACTTTCCATACTCCTTTGATTTCTTTTACTGTATTTATTCTTTGTTCAAATGGTAAAAAAGGAACTCTTTTATATGATGCCATTGCTTCATCAGTCATTACTCCTATAATAAGTTTTCCTAATTTTCTTGACTTACGAATAATATTCATATGACCTTCATGCAGGTAATCTGCGCAAACTACTGTATAAACTTTTTTAACTACCATGTATCACCTTTGCATATAAACCATTCAAATATTCATATAAATGGTCATCAGTTTCTGCTTCTCTAATGATATCCCAAAACAACTCATCTGTTTTAACATACATTGAAAATGTTCTTCTTAATCCTCTTAATTCATCTACAGTTAAATCTGGATGTTTTATAATATAATCATAATGAGTGTCTCCATATTCAGTTGGTTCATCTTTATCTATTAAATTGTTCTCAACACAATATTTATGTATTTCACTTCCCTTATATGGAAATAAAAAGAAGGTATCACAGGCAGTGGGATTACATTTTTTAACTAACTGGATACCTTCAAAGATATGCTGGCGAGTTTCTGTTGGAACACCCATAATTAAAAATGATGTTGTTCTTAATCCATATTTATTACAATTTTTAAACCCATCTATGATTCTATCATTTTTTGTATATCTGTGCAAAACATTTGCTCTTATTTTTTCATTACCATGTTCTATTCCAACACTAAGGTTTACACATTTAGAATCTTTTAAAAGTTGTGCCAATTCCTCAGTCACATTTTCTGGTCTTGTTTGAATCATAAAGGGTATCCCTACCTCCTCTCTATATCTTGTAAGGAATTCTTTAGCCTTTTTCCTATGTCCTAAAAAGTTCTCATCCCAGAACTTTATTAAGTTAATATCATAGTCTTTTATTAGCTTTTTGATTTCTTTAATAGTTTTATCAACTGACTTTTCTCTGTAGTGCATATTATTTGGTTGAAGTTTTTTAAGTGTGTGCATTACACAATAAGAACAAGTTGCATAAGGACAACCTCTTGCATTCTCATATGTTCCAACTTGATATATTTTACCCTTAAATGGTCTTCTAAAATGTCTCTTATCAAACAAACTCCAATCAGGAGGAGGTGTTTTATCTAAATTTGATATAATAGGACAACCTTCATTTTTTCTTAAAAATCCATCTCTATTATACCAAAGACCAGGATATTTTGATAAATCATTTTGTTCAATTATATCATTAAATAAATCAATGATAACTTCTTCTGCTTCTCCCCTAAAAACAAAATTAACATTTGCATTGATTATATCCTCTGGTGCAATTGTAGCATGTATTCCACCAAAAATTACTGGTATGTCATAAATATCCTTAACAAGTTCAAGTCCAAGTTGATAATCTGATGATGTTGCTGTTACTCCTATAATATCTGGTTTAAATGTTTTACATAAATTATCAAAATCTTCAAACATATTTGATTTGTTTAAATCATATAATTTACCATTTACTTTTTTGTATTCTAAAGTTTTTTCTCTCCACTCTCTCATTTTATCAAATTTACCAGGATAAAAAGTTGTATCAAATAACTTAACATTAAATTGATTTTTTAAAACAGAAATTAAAGTAGCAATACCTATTGGAGGTATACCATCACTAAATGAATTTGCATATACCATCAATACTTTATATTGCATTCATAAATCTCCTTCTTATTTTATAATGAGGAATATCAATTCTTGGAACATCTTTTTTGCTTTCACTACAAAAAATTACTTTACAATTGCATACTTTTGTAAAATCAACTGCTTCACTACAAGTAGGTTGTCCTCCCGTAGATTGATATTGATTGTTATCTAAAATATATAAATCAATATTAACCTTATTTTCCTTTTGAAGTTTGTTTAATAACACTAAAGTTCCTAGTGACATCAGTATTTCTCCATCACCCGCTATAACAATTACCTTTTTATCTGGTTTACATAGAGCAACACCGATTCCTATTGGTAAAGCTGCTCCCATACTACCCTGAACATAAAAGTTTTTGTTTCTGTGACAAATAGCATAAACTTCTCTTGATATTTTACCACATGATGATATTACTATTTCATCAGTAACTGTATCCATTATTTCTTTAATCGCGTCGATTCTTTGCATAATAATTTTTCCTATACTCATGGTAACATTTTCTTGAACAAAATAATCCAAACTTATGTCCATGGTTTCTTTTAGCAGAAGGTCTTCCATAAAATTTTTTTTTACAATTTTTACATATAAATTCGCCTATTGTATCACCTTTTCTACACTTCTATATTTTAACAAATTCAACAATTTATTAGTCATTTCTCCAACAAAACTATGATGATATGGACTGTTTCTAATACTTAAAATCATTTTAGGATAAGGAATTTTATAAGGCAAATATAAACTTGTACAAATATCTATTATTCTACATAAACCAGAATTTTGCATATAAACTGTTGGTTCTTTTCCTGCAAGAATACAACCAGCAGCTATTCCCATTGCCTCTTCTTCACAAGTACAATGTATATCAACATTATTGATTTTGTCTTTTAGCTTACTACAAGGTACGCCAAATATTAAATTTGTCATTACCAATGCCTCTTAAAACAGTTCCTTTTATATGAACATACTGTTTCCATTTACATTTACATGAAGGACATTCAACTTTTTTCTTTTCAATTACTTTATCAAATCTTAATCTATTAACAACAAATTTTTTACCACAGTTAGGACATTGTGCAAAAAACTTATGAAAAGTATCATTAAAACAATCAATATGTTCTTGAGTAACATAATGAGGAAAATTTGGGTCAGGAACATTCCAATTATATCCATACATATATTTTAAATAATCTTCTGTTAGATTTGGAATATAACAATCAAATCCCTTAAACTTAATTTTTCTTAAAGGACAAATCAAACTAATAGGAATAATGTTTATGATATATCTTCCACTTGCCATTTTAAACAAAGCATATCTAAATTCAGATTCTCTGTTTCTTAAAATACCAAAATAAATTTTTTTAGCTAACCATTTATCTAAATAATTTACTGGTAAACCCTTTAACATTAACGTTTTTGATTCTTTATCTATGGTATAAAAAGCAATTCCTGCTCTAAAGTTTCCCTTATTCAAAACAATATCTAATCTATTTCTTTCTACTTTAAAATTATGTTCTTCCAACTCTTTTATGATTTTATTAAACTTTACTCTTATATATGGTTTATCTAAATAGATTGTTCCTAAATCCATATCATTATCTAATATTTTTTTATCCCTATAAACACCTAAAAGAGTTCCCCAATTTAACCAAATAGGAATTCTATTATTGTTGAAAACATCAAGCACAATTTTTAAATTTTTAATTATTTCATCCATTCTTTACCTCTTGTAAAGTACCCTTATTAAATCTTCCTTTTTTATCTGGTTTTTTCCAATTTCCATACATATAAGTTAAATACTTTTCTGGAAATTCTGGTATATTAAATTCTATTCCATAAAATTTATATTTTTTAAATTTACCCAAATAATCAACAGGACTGTTAACAGTTGTTGGTTTGTATAATTTATGTTTAAATAAAAATCTCCAAAGTTTCTTATGTGTGTTCCAATTATCTAACAATATACAAATTTTAATAAAACGAGCATATTTGACTCTTACTTGATATCCATCAATTGGAGTTGTTGGTAAAATACAACCTAAATGTTCTCCTGTATTTTTATCATAAAATAAGTAATTACCATGTCCTTTATTCATTTTAAGAACATATCCTTCATTTAAGAAATCCTCTCTAGTATCCAAAACTTTAATGATGTCATGTATATCCATTCCAATATCAACATCTTCATCCCAATCTATGATTTTGTTTTCTCTAATTGCACCTAATAAAGTTCCATAATCTAACCAGAAAAATATTTTATGTCTATCAAATACTTTTTTCATTGCTTTTAGTAAATTTACATATTTAGTTTTATCATTCATATTAATCCAATTCCCTTAAATGCTTTTTCATACATATCAACAGAATTTTCCCAACTAAACTTTTCTGCTTGTTTTCTCGGTTTGTCACTCCATTCTATTTTTGTTGTTGTATCTATAATTTCTGGTAAAGACCTCATATTATCAACTAACATTCCTCCTTCACCAATCATCCATTCTCTTGTTTTATCATAAGGAGCAATAACTGGAGTATTACAAGCCATTGATTCAAGTAAAGTTCTTCCATAAGGTTCCTTTTTTGATGTCATTACTAAAACATCACTTGCACAACATAATTTTGGAATATTTTCAAAAGGTTGAACACCCATATATTTAAATCTTTTACCAAGCAAGTTTTTTCCTAATCTACAAATTTTATTTCTTTCAGGACCATCACTTGTCATAATTAATGTTCCCTTACCTAGTTTATCCATTGCTCTTATAACTAAATCAAGTCTTTTTGATTTTAAAAAAGCTGATGTTGTTAATACTATTGGTCGCTCACAATCTAAACAATAAGGTTCTATAGTTGGTCTAAAGAAATCTAAATCAACCCCTCCTACAACTGTATTGACATTACAATCAGGAACCTTTTCTTTTAACCATTGTTCCATAATAGGAGTCATAACAATAAAAATATCAGGATTAAGTTTTGCCTCCTTAACCATCATTTTACTTTCTCCCCCACCAAAAAATAGTAAAGAAGGAACTTTTGATTTTTTACCAATATCTGTTACTGTTTTAGCACACCAATATTCTCCACTTGACCAAAGTAAATCATAATTATTTGCAACATGTTTTAAATAATCTTCAACTTTCCATGAAAATACTATATCTTCAATATTTGGATTAAAACCTAAATACTTTCTTGAAAACCCTCCAAGCATTGTTTTTTCAAAAAATCTATCACTTATTCTTCCAATCCCAAAATCTTTTCTTAATCCATGTATAATTTTATTTGAACCATGTCCTAAACCAAAAACAATTGTATCATGTCCTCTCCTTTGTAAATAGATATTAGTGTCTTTAGTAGCATTTTCTGTTCCCCTTTCAATATATCCATAATGAGGACACAACACCGCTATTCTTATGATACCACCTTCTCATGTAATTTTTTTAATGGATACACAACATTCCAAATTCTTTCCTTTACAATATATCCAAAACTAAATAAAGAAACAAGAGCAACTGTTTTTAAAGCATTAAACATAAAACCCTTGATTCCTATATTTGGTAAAAAATCTTTTCCATAATAATGCCACAAATCAAATATTTCTGCAATTTTAAAGAAGTAATAATGACCACTCTCAACAGTAATATTTGATATTCTATCTCTATAAACTAATGCTTCATCAACTGTGACTATTTTATAACCTTTTTTTGATAATTTTAATGCAATATCATACTCATGCATTCCTCTTAATTTTTCATTCCACCAACCAACTTCTTCTAAAACATCTCTATTTATAAAATAAGTTGAAGTAGATGACAAATTATAACTCTGTAATAAATCAATATAAGTAGGATATATTTTTGTTTTATCTACTATAGTTTCATTTCCCATATTGATTTTAGAATAACATAAAACCAAACCTGTTTTAAGTAAAGACATCATATTATAAGTTTTTAATTGTTTTTCTAGCTTTTCTGGTTCCCATTTATCATCATCATCTAACATTGCAATAAATTTTCCTTTAGCAGCTTTGCAACCAACATTTCTGGAGTGTTGTATTCCCTTATAACTAATATAATCAACTGCTTCTTTTTCTACTGGTAAGTATTTGATTCTTTTGTCATATCTTTGGTATTTTGCTACTTTTGATTTATTTTCTTTTGACCTTGCTCCATCTACTACTATGATTTCAAAATCTTGATATGTTTGATTTAAAACTGTTTCTAATGCTCCAGGAAGTCTTTCTGGTCGATTGTATGTTGTAATTACTACACTAACTGTTGGCAATTTCATACTTCATCCATTTGTAAGTTTCTATTAATCCCTTTTCTATTGATGTTGTTGGTCTCCAATCTAGTTTTTTTGATGCTAATGATAATACTGGAATTCTACTTTTAACTCCAATTGGTTTTGACATATCATTTTCTATATTTACATCTTTATTGGTTAAAGAAATTATTTTTCTGGCAAGTTCACTGATGTAAAAAGGTTGCTTTCCTCCCATATTAACTATCAATGATTCTTTATCACAGTAATTTGATAATTTTATTATTCCATCTATCAAATCATCAATATAAACTAGACATCTTGTAACTTGACCATCTCCCCATAATACAAATTTTTCTTTTGGGTAATTGATTGCTTTTCTCATTAACGTTGTTATTACTTGTCCAGATTCATCAGAGTAATCATCACATGGTCCATATGATTTAAAAATTCTTACAATACCAGTTTTAATACCATTTTTAGACATTATTTGTAATTGTTTTTCTCCTATAAACTTTGCCAATCCATAACCACCTTCTGGATGGATTTGTTCTCCTTCCAAATCATCTTCTGAAAAAATTGCATCTTCAAAAGTTCTCTGTTTTTTAACATTATATACTGAAACACTTGATGTATAAATTATCTTTTTGATTCCTAACTCATTACATATTCTAAAAACTGTATTATCAATAGCTAAATTATCTTGCAGAGCTCTTAATTTATTTTTTGGAGAACCATGCAAATATTCATTATTACCAATTCTACAAGCACAATGATAAACTTCATCAACATCTTCAAAATACCCTTTATTGTATCCAGTATATTCTCTTAAATCCATTCTTATACATTGTGCTTTTACACCCAAATAATCAAGATACTCTTGTCTTCCCCTTGAAAAATCATCTACTAATTTTACTTTATATCCTTCATCTTCCAATCTTTTAGCAAGATGACTTCCTATAAAACCAGCAGCTCCAGTTACTAATACAGTTTTAGTATTTTTTACCATGTAGTCTCGGTCTCCCTATATTGATTATCATTTTATTGTTAATTTCTTTTTCTATATCTATGTTTAAATGACCACATAAATCAAACAATCTAATAAAGGTGTCCGCTATTTCTTCATTAAAATGTTCTTTATCTCCATGTCTATCCGCCTCGCACGCTTCCCCCACTTCTGTTACAATCAACATTAACTTTTCTGCAGTATTATCACTTACATCCCAAAACCCTTTTTCTACTGCAATTCTATGACATTCTTTTACATATTCATTTAGATTCATGTTTCTTAAACTCCTTCCAGGCCTTTTCAAATTCTGTTAATGTCTCTTTTGTTTTTTCATTAAAAGGCATTTGATTTAATATGTTTGGGGGTATTGTAATAATATCAGGATTACAAGCTAAAATTTTAGTAATATCTTCTGGACTTCTAATACTACCAACAATCAATTCAGTATCAAATTCTCCAGTATTTAACATTGCCATTGTTTGAATAATAGTTGACATAGCATATTCTTCTCCATCAACATTTTCTTCTCCATTTATTTCACAATACCAATCTTTCATTCTATTATAAAATAAACTCACATAAGTTGCACCAGCACTTGCAGCCAAAAACGCTTGATTTACTGTCATGCAAGCTGTAACATTAGTTGGAATTCTCAAGTTATTTAATGTTTTAACTGCTCTTATACCATCACCATTTCCCAGCATTGGAACTTTTACTACAATATTTGAATATTCATTAAAATCGTTATCTTGCCAATCATAATATTCTTTAGCTGTTTTTATTAATTGATTATAATCATTTGGACCTTCAAGACTAACAGGATATGGATAAACTTCTTCTAAAATCTCTTTTGCTCTCTTCTCAAAATTACAACCTTTTTCCTTTAAAAATATCTTTTGATTTGTAGTTACCCCTTGTATTATTCCCCAGCTTTTAAACTTTTTTATTTCCTTGACACTTGCAGTGTCCAAAAATATATCAGTCATGGTCTACATCTCCTATTCTTAATAATGTGCCTCCACATAAAGGACACTCTTTATCTTCATTTCCTCCAATGATTTTTTCTTTACATTTTACACATTCAAATCTAATCATATTACCAATCCTAAATGTGTTCGTGCTGCATTTTTCCATGCAAAATTTTTAATTTCTAAACTTGCAGAAACTAAACCCTCTTGTTTGCAATAATCAAACATTAACTTTTTCATTACTTCATTTAATTCTTCTTTTGATTGAATCAACATTTTCATATTTCTTATTAACTGTTCTTCTTTCATTACACACCATTCCTTGATACTATTTTAACTCCATCATTATCAAAGTTATAGTTCATTTCATGTAATCCTGTTTTTTTCATTTTTTCAACAAATTCCCATTTTTCAGTATTTGAACCTGAATGATAAAACATAAAGAATCCGCCACCTCCTCCTGCTCCCATAATTTTTCCTCCCAAAGCACCAGCCTCTAAAGCTTTTTCATAACAAGTGTCAATAAAATTATTGGTAGCGTTGGGAGAATATTGCTTTTTGATTTTCCAATGCTCATCTAAAAATTTACCAAAACTATCAAAATCATTATTTTCAAAAGCATTTTTTGTAAGTAAACCTATTCTTTTGATTTTATGCATCTTTTCTTCTGTTTGGGTTTTAGTTTGATTTTTAATTACAGTTGATGCTGTTCCCTTTCTTTTCTCTCCTGTAAAAAATAAAAATAAGTTAGCTTCTAATTCATCTTTTACTATATCTTCATTTACTATTGGTGTTACTTTTACAAATCCATTTTTATCAATTTCAAATATTCTAATACCACCAAAAGCAGAAGCATATGGGTCTTGTTTACCTTCATGCTCTTTAAGAATATCTATTTCAATTTTACATGCTTCTTCTGCCAATTGTCTTTTACCAACATCACCACCTCTATAATGATGTAATGTATTTAATAAAGCAACTAAAAATGCTCCTGATGACCCTAATCCTGTTCCAGATGGAATATCTGCCAAAGATGTTATTTCAATTCCACATTGAACACCCAGACACTTAAGTGCCTCTCTAAACAGATTATGGTCAATACAATTTATATCCTCCTTTATTTCTATTTTAGAATACTTTAGAGATATGTTATCATAAAACTGTTTATTAGCACCAACAAATACATATTTGTTAATAGCTCCAGTAATAAGAAATCCTCCATGTTTTTGGTAGTAAGATGGAAGGTCTGTTCCCCCTCCTCCTAATGTTATTCTTAAAGGTGACCTACTTATTATCATACATTCCACTTTCAACATAAATTTTAATGCCACAATTTTGACAACACCAACTTACTACTCCAATATCATCTTCTGAACCATTACCCATTTCTGTTTTACATTTTGGACAAATCATTTTAATTCCTCCACAGCTTTTTTAATGGCATCTTTACATTTATATTTAGGAGTCCAACCAGTATTTAATGCTTTTTGAATTGATAATTTTATTGTTGGAATATCTCCCTTCCAACCCCTTTTGCCTCCTGTATAAGTTATTAAAGGTCTTACTCCTAAATTCTCACAAACTATTTCAGCAACTTTATCAACATTGATTTGGTCATATGTTGCTATATTATAAGTTTCATGTTTTTTATTATTATCCAACTTTGGAATAGATAACATAGCATTTATACAATCTGACACATAAACATATGATTTAATTTGTTTTCCATTACCTAATATTTCCAAAGTTTCTTTATTTTCTTTTAACTTATTAATAAAATCAACCACTACTCCTCTATGTTGATTTTTACCTACTACATTACCAAATCTAAATATCCATCCTTTCATTCCATAACTTTCACAGTATGCTTGTATTAAATGTTCTGCACTTATTTTTGATGCTGAATATAAAGAGCTTGCTATTAATGGTTCATTCTCTGAGGTTGGAAATACTGGATTTTCTCCATAAAGAGCTGATGTAGAAGTAAATACTATTTTTGGTATATCTTTTTTTCTCATCATTTCTAATACTTCATGAGTTCCATTGATATTATTATTTACATCCCATTCTGTATCCTCTGCACTTTTTTTAATATCTGAAGCAGCTGCTAAATGATAAACTATATCAGCATCATCAAAACAATAATGATATCTCATAATGTTATTAATGTTTTCCCAAATCATAGTAAAATTTTTTGCAACGAAATTAGAACTTAACATATACATTTTTACATTTTTGGGAAGAAATGATTCTAATCTATGTTTGGATGAATAATCTTTGTCTATACCAACAACAAAATTATCATTTTTAAATAAATTTTCAGTTAAGTTGCTTCCTATAAAACCACTATTTCCTGTTATTATTACTTTCATTTAATTCCTCCAATTTCTTTTCTAAACTTTCTAATTTTTTCCAAAGTAAGAACATTGATGGATTTGTTTTTGCTCCATATTCAGCACCAACAGTTGCAGTTTTCATATATCTTACTATAATAAATCCAATTACAAAAATACATATAATAAACAAAACTGTAAAAGTTGAAGAAAACCCTATTGGTAAAACTATTGGAATATGCATCCAAACAAAAAACTCATTTATTGTAACAACTGATTGGGGTATCAATGCAGTAAAAATTACAATAGTTTGTATAATTGCTAAAAAGGCAAAAGCCTCTGCCCAAAAAAATCTTCCTATAACAATTCTATCAATGATTCTATTAATTATTCCTGTTCGTTTTGCAGTTACTGCTTGCTTCATTGGAATATCTTTAGTTATTTGTTCTAATTCTTTTGCAAACTTATCAAATTCTTTATCCATGATTATTCTCCTATTATCAAGTTATATTGATTGTCTCCTGGTCTTAAAAATATTTCATCATATTTTATAATATCATTTGTAGAATTGTATACAACAATTTTATAATGAGAAGGAGCTAAATCATCAAAATTATAAATGATATTTTCTAAAGTGTCTTGTTTTCTAATTTCCTGACCATAAAATAATCCCTGTAACTCTAATTTTAAAGTTTCATTAACACCAGAAACATTTATATCAACATTAGCAAAATCAACAACAAAGTTAGCTGTATGATTTGATTCTGTTTTCCATGTTGCTTCATCTTCAGTAACTTCTCCAATACTTATTTCATCTAAAAACTCTGTTTGCATAAAAAGTCTTAAAGTCATATTTCCAGGAAAACTTATAACATTAAATTGTCCTCCTTCAACTATATCATAATCATGTGGTATACCAAATTCATCAAATACATAAACTGTTGCACCATCATATCCAATATTGTTAACTTTTACTGTTCCTGTTATATTTGCTCCTTCATAATATTTAGCTATAACAACATAAGGAGAAACATACGATGGTTTCCAATGTTTTAAGAAATAAGTTGGTGCTCTGTTATCAGGTATCTGTCCATTATCAGTTATTCCAAAATAAGTTTTATATGCCATTGAATTAAAATATGTTTCTTTTCTTTCTGTTGCAGGAACTAAATCCATGCCTTCAACTTCTTCACGAGTTAAATTATCAAGTTGACTAACTGTATAATATTTATCTGAATTAATATCATAATATTGAGTATAAAACCAATCATCTTCCATAGATGCATAACCATGAGTTCCTTTATCTGCTAAAAATGGAAAAACACCAAAAATTTCCATTAAGTCTCTATATTCAATACCATAATATCTTATTTGATATCCTGTTACATCAATTAACTCATGATATAATTTAGTAAGGGTATAATCATCAAGGGTTAACAATACATCTCTTGCATCATGATACATTGAATTATATGCATCAACTTTTAAAAAGGTATTACCATATTCAGGTGAAATAAGAGTATCATATGTAGGAGCATATTTTATAGGATTTTCTAAAATGTTATTGATTTTTGTTCCATTTTCTTCTCCCAAATAATCAATAAATACATTTTTAACATTATCTGGAACAGTTGCCACTGGTAATCTTTTTGGTGTTTTAACACCTTCAACTAATCTAACAATCAATACAGTTGTTGCTTCTTCTTCTGATTGTGATGTATGAAAATTACCAGCACATTCTAATCCTTCCTGATAATTATCTGCTACAGTTGGATGCTCTGACATTGATACAATATAAAATCCATAATCCCACCATGATATAATTCCTGGTTTATCAGCATTAACTAAAATATCAGTATCTTGTTGTGATAACCAATGACAAGCATCAGCCCAATATACTTGTTGTCCTAAATATAAACCAAAACTTCCCTGATGACCTTCACCAAATACTTCTTCTTTCATCTGTGGAGGAACAGCTGCATCCATACTTAAATATGTGTTTGGAATAATAACTAAAAAAGTTAAACATAAAATTACTATCCAATGAGTAAGTTTTATACCCTTTCTTAATCCTTTAAATCCTCCTATTGATTTTATGTTTTTTATCATTTGATTAAAATTAGCTTTTTTAATTGCAACATAAAGTATAAAACCAGCAAATACACAAAATGCAGGAATTAAATCATTTAAAAATCTTCCTGCAATAGTTGTCATCCAAAATTGAACAAAAAATACTACTATAAAAAACATATTTTCTGATGGAAGTTTTGCCCTATAAGTATAATAAATATATATTACAAATCCAGCCAATGCAACCCAATACAATGCAGGACCAAATGACATAACTGATTGACTGATTCCATATGTATGTGCCTCTCCAATAGTTAATGATACTTGTTTACCATAAATTCCTTCCCCAAAAATTGTAATTGCCAACTCTTCTAAAGAACCTGGAGCAGGAATAATATATCTACTTACAGCATATAAATATGTTAATCCTATTCCCGCAATTATTCCCAATGATGGAATAGAAATTAACCATGGTAATTTTAATTTTTTTAATATGATGTAAATAAAAAGCAAACCTAGAGACATCATAAAAGTATAAAACATATATGATGTAAATGCTTGATTTATTATTACATTATAAGGAAAAGAAATTAAAAATCCAACACCTAAAATGGTTGCAATTGTTATAGGTTTACTTAAATCTGATACTTGTGATTTAAAAATGTCAAGAATTAACTGTACAATTAAGTAAAGAATCAACAACAAAAATAATGTTTGTGCTGCTACCCAAGTCATCTGGATTGATGCAACAACAATACCTCCTAATATTGAATATAGAAAAGTTTTTTTGATTGATTTTTGTTTTAAAGATTTTATCACAAAATAAAATGTACAAGCAAATAATAATAAAACAAAAGAATCATGGTCAAACAAACTCAAAGCAGACCCATGTCCTCCAGCTAAATGTATTGGTATTAAAGCAACAAACATAGCAGAAATCAATCCAACTTTTTTATTAAACAACTCTTTTCCAATTCCATAAACAGGAAAGACTAACAATGCTCCATAAATTGCTGGTAAAAATAACATACACCAACCCAAAGCATCCATTTGATTTATTCCAGTTATTCCTTCTACTAAATTAGTTGCTCCAACTGCTATCATATTAAATAAAGGAGGACGAGCTCCACCATAAACTCCAGCTGGATAATTAAGTAATGGGTCACTATCAGTCATTGATACAAAAGGATATTCTCCTGTTTCTAAAGTAATTTGACATAACCTCATATTGTAATATGGGTCAGGACCTGATAAAAAGAATCTTGTTCCAATAGTATCTCCTTCGGGATTAAATGCAATACCTGAAGTATAATTAAAATAACTATTAAAAAATAACACTAAAAAGAATATTCCTATTAGTATAACAGGAACAAGTATTTTGATTTTTCTTTTTGATTTAACTATTTTTTCAGATGTTTCCCTATAAATTGGTTTTGATTTTGATTGTAAATTATAATTTTTTTTACTTCTTCTTCTTCTTGTCATTTTCCTCCTCCTTTTCTTCTTGTTTTTTCCAATATTCTTTAATGTAATCTTTAAACCAAACAGGGTAACCATAAATAATTACAAGGGTAAAAAAGCTTCCACTTAATAGTAAACCCAAAATTAATCCTATTGTATTTGGAAATACATATAAAGTAAGTATTAGTAATCCCAAAGCTGTAATAGGTACTAAAATACAACTAAGAATAATTTTCATTGATGTTTTTATGTTCATCTTTTGCCTCCTTAACCATTAAAGTAACCAAACAAGCAACAGCTCCTATTAACATAAAAGATAAAGGTTGCAAAATAGCAACAACTTTAGTAAATATTAAATCATACCATGTTAATCCTGCTGTAATTCTTAAAAACATAAGTCCGAAAACAAAAACAAATAAAGCCTTTTCATACACTTTAATGTATTTAAAAGTATTAAATTTTACCATCCAATATGTAAATAAAAACATTATAATTGGTATTCCAAGTACTGAAATAGTAAAAATTGGAGGAATGGTTCCTTCAGTAAAAAAATATACTGCCTCTCTTGATAATTCATGTTGTATAAATCGATTAGCATCAATTTGATATGCTCCAAAACTAAACAATAAATCAGAATAAATTCCAATTAAACCCATAACTGTAAGAATAATATATAGTTTCCATTGTCTTGGTTTAAAGTTTATTGTAACACCTCTTTTATTTTTTCTGCTTTCTTTTTTCCTATTCCATCTATTTCAAGTAATTTTTCATTATTCTCTATTGATTCTTTTACTAGTTTATATATACTATTGTTATAATGTTGAAGGAGTTTCTTCCCATCAGAAACACCTATATTAGGAAGTCCCATAACAATATTCATTTGATGGTCTTCTTTTGTTATACTCCTTCTAATTGGGGTATACTCTTGTTGGTATTTTGCTTCTTTACCATCATAGAACTTTTCAATAGTTAGTAATGCAACTGGAGCATAAAAGTCTCCAACAAAACAAATAGGAACTTTACTATGTGCTAAAACTGAAGCATATGTTCCCAAAATAACATGTGGATGGATTTGTGGGTTTGAGGTAATACAATCCATGATTCCATCATAGTCTTCTACAAACAAAAAAGCGTGCTCAAAATTTGTTTGTAGTTCATATAATTGCTGTTTAAGTCGTCCACTCCCGCAAATGGAACTTATAAAATCAGCAGATGATTTTCTCTCTATGCCCACAAATCCATCGGAGGTACATATGTCAGATGTGTCACTAGTTCTCACTTCAATCTCATTTATATGTTTAAACCATTTATCTTTAAATGACTTCCAATATTTAATAACTCTCTGAATAGTTTCTTGTTCTCTACTATCAATATAAACTTTCATTTACTTCTCCTAAAACTGCATTTACAACATAAATCATATCTATCTCTTAACCATGAACATTTAGGAATTCTTGGACGAACACTTGCTACATTTTTTGCTGTTTCTTTATAATTATAATCAGTCCATTTTAAACTTCTAATAAATCCATTGATTGCTGTGTCTCTGTAACCCATAAATTTTAACCAAGCAACTAATTCAATTCTTTCAAAATGACTGGGGTGTTTTTGTTTTGCTATTTCTTGTAAACAAGGTAACCCAACTGCACATACAGATGGTGTTAAAGTATTTTCTGCTGACTGCATCATTTCTAAAGCATCATTATTTCCAAATCTATGTTTCATTTCAAATTTAGGAATCAATTCAATGATGTCTTTCATGGATAAATCAGTTTTGGGTCTTTCAGGTATTTCTCCTGGTTCTTTTACCATAGTTAAAATATGCTCCAACCCTTTATCAAAATCTTTTGAAGGTATGTTTCTACAATAACAACCATTTTTAAATATCTCTTTAGTCTTTCTGTTGATTCTAACATACCTTGTAGTTGGAATTCCAATAAGCCATCTCATTCTTCCAATAGTAGGCAAATCTATTGCATTAATTTTTAATTGATTTACCAAAGATAGTTGTATGCTATACATTTTATCCTTTACCTTCTCACTTCCTTTTTCTGGTTTGTGCAGAAGATAGAAATGAAACCCCTTTCCTCCACTAAAGTTTATGATATATGCTATATCATTACCATCACAAAAATCTTTTAACTTTTTTGTGTCCTTATATGGTATTCTTAATCCTAAACGAGAGTCAATGTCAAAGACTGAACAATCCACTATTGGTGTATCTCTTGTTGGATACAAATATGTACTTGCAAAACAAGGAGCTTTTCCATTAAAGTTTTTTAATAGACTATCTCGTGCAAGTTCATTTGCAACATATACTTGGGAAGGAAACCCAAACCAACGTGGAATTTCAGTCCACATTCACCTCACTACGCTCCCTTAATAGGAGAAATCAAAACACCAAATTTGTGGCTTTGGCTAACTTCACTAAACCAAGCAGGCATTCCAGACCTTAAATGTATTTCCACATCTCTGTTAAATGTCTTTGATAATTCCTTTATTCCTTTTGTAAAAGTCACATCCAATTTTCCTTCAACGTTATACACTTGACAACTTGGCTCATATAAAGTAAAGTCATCCATAGCATGTATATCACCAATTCTTACTTGTAACTTTCTGTCCTCTCCAATAATAAATTTAAAGAATTCTGTTCCATGAGCTGATGCATAATCATTGATTGTTTTAAAAGATGAACGACTAATTGCCACATGAGTATCAAGTGGAACTGTTCCCTTAATAATCCATGGTATCTTTTTTGATTTTGCATCTTTTGAATCTACTGGTTTCATTTGGAATGGTAATCCCTTTTTGATGTCTTTTTCATCAATTTTTGGAACTGATAAACTATTACATGCATGTTCACTGCTTATTTTTAATTTATTTTCTACTGGATATTCTATTGTAATAATTGATTCTGGTTTTCTGAGACTTGCAAATCTTTTGATTTTTTCAATATCAATTTGAACAGATTCTTCTTCTGTTGTAATATGTTTGAAATAATCATTTAAAAAAGTTGCAAATCTAAATGCAAATCCTTCCTTATCAGATTGTGCTGAATATAACTTGCCTTCTTTTGTTGAAATAATAGAAAATGGAAATAATCCATCTACATAAAGGTAGTCTAATATTTCAATCAATTTTGGTTGTAAAATTTGTATTTTCATAACGACCAATCAACCTCCTCTTTCTTTTTTTCTTCTTTTTTTGGTTTCTCTTCTTTTTCTTCTTTCTTTTCAACTGGTTTAGTATCTTCCTTTTTAGGTTCTGGTTTAGGGGGTTTAATTTCTGCCTCTTTTTCCAACTCTTCAATTGCAGATGTTTTATATCCAGATTTGTCAAATTTTAATAATATTTGTTTATGAACTTCATAACTGTTTTTATCTGTAATATCAATGTCTGAATATAATCTGTTGTAACCCGTTAATTTGAAACATCTCTGATAAAATTTATCACCAACATGTTTTTTGTATATGATTGTGTCAAATCTGTGAGCATTATCTTTTTCTCCAGCTGGTCTTACTTTAATTGCTGAAAATATTGAATCTGGATTATCTGTGTCTTTAATTTCTGCTGTTGCTCCAACATTAAAAGGAAATCTTTTGATTTTATCAATCCAATTAAAATTGTGGAAAAATTTAATTACTGTCCAATCTCTCCAACCCTCTAATGCTTGATATGCTGAATCCCTTTTATCTTCACTTTTTACTGTTTTAAGTTCTTCTATTGCTCTTCTTTTAGCAGCCATTAAATCAGCAAGTGTTTCCCCAAATGCCTTTCTACTATAATAATCTTGAGCAAACCTCCATGATTCTTCAAGCAATTCACATATGAGCCATCCATGTGTTCCTGTCTTTTTAAAATGTTCATTTAATATTTTTTCTGAATTTGCAGTTGCTTTAACAAGGTCTTCATAACAATCAATAGGAAATATAAAAACTCTATCTACATAATCTTTTGGTATTAAGTTATAGAGTTTTGTAATACCTGTTGCTCTGTCACTAAAGACTATACACATACAAATTTTTTCAGCTGGAACGCCCTTCTTCTTGTAGTGTCCGAGAATATCTAAATAAGCTCGGGTCTTACCTGAATTTGATTCTCCAAACCATACTATTTTTTCTGTATTTTTTGTATTTTCTGCAAAAGTTTTCATGGGAATAGGTTTATATTCCTGCTCCCATAAAGTTTGAGGTGATGTGTCTCCATCTACTTGTTTTTTTATTGTCAATTACATCACCTAAATTGCAAAATCATCATCTACTGGTTCCGACTTTGGTTCCTCTTTGGGTTTCTCTGCTGGTTTTTCTTCAGTAGTTTCAGGAGTTGTTTCTTCTTCTAAATCCTCTCCAATATCATCGAGTGATACCTCTTCTGTTGGTTTTGATTCAACTGGTTTTGGTTCCTCTTCTTTTGGGATAGGTGGTATTCCTGGAATTGGAACAATCATATAACAATTAAATCTTGTTGTGTCTTTTGCTTCATCTCTATCAATAGGACCGATAAAATAAAGTTGACTTGCCATTCCATATAAAATATCTTCTGGATTAACAAATATAGGAAAGTTTCCTTTACCAATATATGAATCATCTGTGATATTATACAAACCAAACTCTCCCATTTTTGGAGACGTTCCTGAACTAGAAGCCATTACAAGACCCTTGATTATTCTAAAATCAGTTTCATCTTCTTTATTATTTAAATGAAGTTCATCTAAGGGAACAATCAATGAATCAACTTTAGAATTGATTTGGTCTTTGAAAAATTGTTCTCCTGTTGGCATTTCTACTTCAGTTGTTTCAGCAAAAGCTGCATCATTGCCACCAAGAATTAAACCATTTTTTCCTTCTTTTGTTGTTAAAGCTGTTTTATATATTTTATCTGGACTTAAATGTCTCATTGCATCAGCTGCTTTTTCCCAAAGTGTTCCACAAGCAAATTGAACATCACCAACTGTTTCTTTTCCATCTTTTTCTCTTGTAATTATTCTAACCAAAGCACCAATATTTCCAACGTATTTTTTGTCTTTATTGATTCTTGCTCTAGGTATTAAAAGTGGTCGAAGGAACATTTGAACTGCTCCACCTGTCATAGAATACCTTTTAACTAGTAAGGTATGAGCAAATATAATTTGATGTTCTTTATTAGTCATTGCTTGTATAGTTGGGTCAGTATCCATAATTTCTTTCATTTGCTTTAACAATTCTTTTGCATCTATATTTGTAGCAGCAGCCAGTTTTGCAATACTTTTTTTAATATTTTCTGGTAGCTGTGTCTTTTGTTCTTCGACCATTTTAATCACCTGTTTAAATTACGGATACTCCTATTACTTCATCTCCATCATCAAGTTTCATCATTCTTACTCCAAAGATTGCTCTTCTTTTAAGATTGACTGATTCTAATGGAAAGAGAGCTGCTTGACCCATTTTGGATACAATACAAACTGTATCTCCACCTTTTACAACTGCCATACCAGCTAGTTGACCATTCTTTTCATTGAGTATCATTGCTTTAACTCCTTTGGATGCTCTGCGTCCCTTTCTGAAATAAGAGAAACTTGTTCTTATTCCATATCCTTTTGTAGTAACAAATACTACTTCTGTTTCAGGACCGCGTTCTCCCTTTGTCTCGGGTAAATCTTCTGCTTCTTCTTCTATATTTTCTATTTCTTCTTCTGTCATTTTTTATTTCTCCTTTATTTCAAACTAAAAATAACTCTCAATTCCTCCAGATATTCTTTTTTCATCAAATATTAAAGCATTGATTTTATCTTTTAAAATACTCTTATTTTTTTGATATCTTGAAAGACTTGTAAATTTATTAATTAAATCATTAAAGATATTATCATCTTGTACCATTACATTGATGTAATCATTAAACCTATTTCTAACATATACATTATGTAAAAGTAAAGTGTAATATCCTTCAATCATTTCTTTTACTGTATGTTTTTGACAAACAGGACAATCACATGGTGGTGGTCCATTCAAATCAAAATTAACTCGTTGCTCTGGTTTCTTTTTACTAAAAGATAAACTACTTAAAAACATCGGGTCATGATATTTACCTAACATCAATCCTCCAGCCGCTGAAGCTGTATCATAAGTATAAAACTTTTTAGTTATTTGAGCAAGTTTTGCAATAACAATTACAGCTAAAGGTTCACATCTACCCAAAAAGTGAAAGTTTGTTCCTACTTCTTTTGCAAACTGTAATTGACTACAAAAATCATCTTTAACACAAGGCATAAAAGTACTTCTTAATGGCAAAGCATATCCTTTAAATTGATGATTTGCTGTTAAATTGTTATACCATTTTTTTAAGTCTTTATAATTTCCTCCTTGAACAACTGCCCATAATTCCATCTTTTGATTCTCTTGTGCCTCTAACATTTTCCAAGCATTCTCATTTGATACTTTCATACATCTTTCAAAATAGTCATCAGTATAATACTTATGTCCTTTTACATCTGATTCATAAGAGTATGCTGGATAATCAACTGTAAAGGCAACATCTGCTATTGATTCTTGCCATCTTAATACATCCAATACTGATATTTTGACTCCTGGTCTATGTGACGCTATTTGAAATCCTCCACTATCTGATACAATGTATTTTGCTTGGGGAAAATCTTTTTCTCTTGATTTTGACATTCCTGTTACAAATGGACTTACTAATAAATATGGATAATAAAATTGATGATATTTTTCTGTATGTTCATTGAAGTCTTTTTTATACCAGTGCATACTATAACGCCACTCTGGTCGAGTTTCATTGAAGGTAATGCTTACTGGTAAATATTGAGTTCCTACTTTATTTGGTACCATTTGATAACCTTTTATTGAATTAGTTCTATTCCAGATATATTTATAGTTGCATTATCTGATTGAATATTAAATGTTTGTTTTGTTAAAAATTTATTTAAAGCTTGTCCTGTATTTTCAGCAAGAATAACTTTTCTATCTAAATAACTTTCTCCATCAATTACTTCTACTAAATATGATTTCATTTCTTTTCCTCCTTTTTTAAATTTCATTATTTCCCTCTTTTAGGATATGACGGAAGAGAATGGCTGGTTTGAAAAAATCAGTTTCGTGGAATATGGTTCTTTCCACTGAAGGTGGTGAGGAGAGATTTTCGACCATTCTCATTCTTTCGCCTCCTTATTTGCTCATTTCAATTAACTTTAAAGCCTCCTGTCTTGTATTCATATCTTTTTTAAATACTCCTCTAACTTCTGATGTAATTGTTCTAGTAGTATCATTTTTTGTTTCCCTACTACTTACACACAAATGTTTAGCATCAACAACTACCATAACACCCAAACATTGTAAATTAGTAAATAAACCTTCTGCTATTTGTTGAGTTAATCTTTCTTGAATCTGTAATCGTCTTGCATATATTTCAACTAGTTTAACCATTTTATCTAAACCTGTTACATACTTATCAGGAATATATGCTATCCATGCATTACCCCAAAAAGGAGCCATATGATGTTCACAAAAACTGTAAAATGATATTGGACCTTCAATAACAATACCACATGATTCTGTAAATTGTCTATTTAAAACATCTTTTGCTTCAATACCATATCCACCAAACCATTCTTCATATGCTTTGGCAATTCTAAAAGGTGTTCTTTTTAAACCTTCCCTATTTGGGTCTTCTCCTATTTCCTTTAATATTGTTTCAATTGCATCTTGTATTTTTTTGTTGTCTCTCAAGTTTTGACGACATTCATTCATTTCCATTTTCTTCTCTCCTATTTGAACGGGATGGTATAACTTAACCCGTTAATACATCATAATTATTTATCTGATTCTTTTGTTAACTTATATGTTATTTCTTTTGATTTATTGTTAACATATATTTCAAAATGTGCTTTTTTGTTTTCAACATCAATATTTAATTTTTCTATTACTGATTTTGGAACAATCAAAACCATTGCTGAACCTGATGAGAACAAGTTGGTGTTCCCTACGAAAATAGATTGATACTTTCCAGTCATCCCTATAACTCCTTTCCATCCAATGAAATAAATAAGTTAAATAATTCCCATAATGCTCGTGGGATTTAAAAAGGTTTGGGTTTGTTTAATAGATACTCTCTAACTTTAGCATAATATTTTATTTTCCTTAACGATTGAGTATCAACTTTTTTACATATAATTTTATGTTTATTATTTCTTTTAAATTTTAAATAACATTCTCTATTACAAAAATGATGATTATATTTTTCTAATTCTCTTGGTCTCTTTCTTATTATCTTTCCACAATAATCACATTTAGTTTTCATATTATCACTTTGTTGATTTTTCTGTTTCCCACGGGAACAAAATCCAATCATCTTTCTTTTCATAAATCCAAATATCTGGTTCAACTACTGATTGTTTGTGATAATAAATTGTTGCTATTTTATAATCAAATGTTTTGTATGGTTTTAATGTTTGTCCTGTATCTGCAATATCATCAACAACCAAAGGGTTTTTACCATTTATTTTAAAACCATTAAGAGGAACATTTAACATATGTGCAATATAAACTGCTGGAACTAATCCTCCACGAGGAATTCCAAAAACAGAATCAATATTGAAGTTTTTTGCTCTATCTGTTATTTTTCTACAGGCAAATACAAAATCTTCATATGATACTTTTTCTAATTTTCCTTTCACTTTTATCACCTAACTACAATGTTATACAATATAATAATACCAATTGCACACAAACAACCAACACCACCAGAAATCAAACACCATTTATAATGTTCATTCATCATATCACCCAAATGTAAGGTAAAGCCACCTACATAATAAAATGAATCCTACTGCACTAAATCCACCAACTATCGCAGGTAAAGCAAATAACCAATCTTCTTTAGTCCAAACAAATCTATCTAATTCTTTATTCCATTCCATCTCTTATCACCTTTGTTTAAGGTTTTTATATTCAATCTCCCAATTATATAAATCAACAACCCACTTTAAAATATGACCTGCAACAAACAAAGCAATCCAAACAAAACCAAATGCAAGAACAGTTAAAACAAACAAAGCAACACCAATATCTTCAACATATAATAATTTAAACAAATAGAAATTACCACCCATCAAAGGAATATAAATAGAAAAAAAAGTAGATAACATAATTACAAAACTACAAAACAATATCCATATCTGTTTAAGTTTCATCATATCACCTAATTACAATGTAATTCTTCAGAACTCACAAGATATGAGTCTATATTCCAATTTTCACCACCTTTATATTTCCAAATAGTCATACTATAATACTTACCCAATTCCCATTCAAAATTATCTTCACCAAAATAATATGTCTTTCCACAATCAAAAGTAATCCAATAATCATAATCATTGTTGGAATAATACTTCACAATTTTAGTAACATTACCTTCTATTTCAATTTCAATAATTTCTTCTTCATGTGTAACAAGCGCATGAACTAATGTAGCAATAACAATTACTAATACAGCTACAAATATACCTATTACTTTATCAACCATTCTTGTATCACCTATCTACAATGTCATTATCTTTATTAGCAAATTTAAGATAAAACCAATAGACAATTGTTGGAATAAATATAATCAGGAAAACAGCAAAACAAACTTTTAATATAATCCAAACCAAATCAGGATTCATTCATATCACCTATTTGTAAGGTTTTCGTTATCTGGTTTCCCAATTACTGCAACAATAATACCAATTGATAATACACAAATATAGTAAGTTGGAAAACACCATTTATTATTTACATTCCATTCAACAAATTTAAGAAACTTACCATTAAAAAGCATTATAGCAAAAGCAAGACAATAAGCAATACCACAATAAATTCCTGCACCAATAATAAATAGAATTATTAACCCTCCAATTGTGTTTAATATATTTATCATTTTTCTATCACTACTTTACAAGAAAAATAATAATTAACGAAATACTTAATACAATCCAAAAAGTTGGATGTATCAAATCATATATTATTTCATCAACTACTTTTTCCCAATTCATTTTTAGATTACCTAAGTTTAATCTTTTTCATTAACAACCATTAATCTATCAAAGTCATCATACAATTCAATAAGGTTTAACTTAAACCGTTCTAATTCCACAATAGCAAGTGCAACATCGTTTGCACAAATAGGTTTTTTCTTTTCAAAATTAATAGTTGCAATACTATCATTCACTTCAATATTTAGTTTTAGCATCATATCACGTTTTTAAACTCCTTTTTTATTTCCATATAAATCAATTTGCAATCTTGAACTTACTTTAACATGGGGAGCATTGATTTTGCACCATTTAACTATTTCTCTTATTTTCTTTTTGATTTGTTTGCTATCTGTTCCAAGAGGCATAAAATATATATCATTTTCTTTTCCTATTTGTTTACATAACTCTAAAGCTTTATTACAATCATTAGCATTATCAACAACAAACTTAAATGTAGAAAGATAGTTCCATTTCTTTAAAGTTTCTAAATATTTTTTATTCATAAACTGGGGTTTGGGACTTACTATAAATTTGGCATAACCCAGCAACTCTTGTTTAAATATTGTTCCATTAGTCTCAATGTAAAAGTTATAATTTCCTAAATACTTTATTAAATCTAACAAGTCTTTTTGTAGTAAGGGTTCTCCACCAGTTATAACAATGTTTTTACAATCATTATTGATTTGTTCACTGATTTGTTCAAATGTCATTTCTGTTCCTTCATTAAAAGCATAAGGAGTATCACAGAATGAACAAGTTAAGTTACAACCTGTTGTTCTTATAAACCAACAAACCATTCCTGTTTCTGGTCCCTCTCCTTGCACACTATAAAATATTTCATTTATTTTCATACTTTCACTTTTATTATGTTCTTAAGGTTTTTTAAAGATTTTGGTATTTTTAACATAATGTTTTAATATTATGTTTACAGTTTTTTACAAGAACCTTTAACTTGTATTTTTCCTGTTCTTTTTTAAAGTATTAGGTTGATTTCCTTTATGTATTAATTTAGAATCATATTTAGATTCTAGTTCTTGTATTCTACAACATACAAAATATAACGCATCATGAAAATCTTGTTTTGTTTTAGCATTATTTATTGCATCCCACATATCTCTTGAATACTCACCACTAAATATTTTCTTCATTCTTTTTCACTCCCATGTAGATTTAATTTAGAAATCCCCTTCCTTTGTATCGCAATCTTTTAAAGTCTTTAATATCAATTCTGAATTTGGTTTATCATAAATCAAATCTAGAATCATTTCATCATTTGGAACATCAAACATATTTCTTATTTTCAATTCTGCTAAATCATATATCCTTCGTATAATTCTCCTTTGCTCTTTTGGAACAACCATATTTTTCCTACCTCTTTTAATTTATATTCTAACTATTTTATCACAGTTACATATTGGACAATTTAATCTCATATGTCTATCTGTAATAAAAACAGTATCACAATTATCACATTGATATACACTTTTCATTTTCATACCTCTTTTAATTTATTACTCCTATTCCTTCTATATCATCATCATAAAACAATTCATCAGTAGCATCATTATAACGAAAATCATAAATCCATTGTTCACCTAATGATTCATGTTCAATTAAAGCACTAACAAAATACCAATCCTCAGCACCACTAATAAAATCAGAATTAACACCAACAACTTTAACAAAGGGTTTACTAACAACTATATTATCTTTAATCCTTTCGTGCATTTCCAGTTTATCCTGATTCATTCTATATGGAACATAAATAAAAAAACCAATAAGAGGACTAATAACTAAAATTGCTATTACCACGCTAACAATATTTACTTTAGTATTTTCTTCCATTTCATACACCTTTTAATTTATTTGTTGCTATGCCCACGATAGAGCTTTCACTCGAGTTTAGTTCTCTATCACCCACTTCTATCCTTTCATTCATAATGAACCCTGATTATTTTAATTTATCAATCATTATTATCATGTGTCCAATTATTGGGACACAATAAACCAAATTGGTCTTTTTTCAATTTATGCCCACAATACTTGCAATATATTCTATCTTGTTTTTTCTCTTTCTTTTTCATTGTATTCCTAATTTACGACTTTCCCATTTGGAGTTCTTTTTACATTTAATACATGGATAGTACCAAGCCCAAAAATGTCTGCAACTCCAACAATGATTCATTTTCATTCACCTTTTAATTTATCTTTAATTATTTCTAACACTACAAATGGAAAGATTAATATTCCAACTGTTAAAGACAATAAATATTTATCCATTTTCATTTAACTCCTAAATTTAATTATTTACATCTTACACATAAACCTTCTTTTCCAAGAAAACCATATTGACCACATTTTTTACATTTTCCAGAAACACCAACAACATCTTTATCTTTCCAATAATCTATTTTAAGTTTCTTTTGATTTTTGTTTTCTTTTTTGGGTTGTTCAATTAATTTAGTTATATCAACTTTATAATGTTTTGATGTTAATTCATCATAAATGGGTTCTAATTTCCATAAAGGAAACTGCCAACATCTCTCCTTCCTATACCACCACCCTTTATGGGATTGCATTATTTCAACTAAATCAGTGTTGTAAACAAAATGAACCCTTATGATTTTTTCTCCTTTTCTAATATTTACTTTCTGAACCATACAGCACCACAACTGTAAAATACTTTATCTATATTTAAAGATTATGGTAAATTTAATAGTTTACCAATCTCTTCTATTTCTCCAGCCATGTCTGTGACGCCATCTCATACCTCGACCACGTCCCCAGCCACGACCTCTTCCTCGACCTCTACCAAAGCCTCGACCATAACCACGTCTTGGAATTCTTTCATACTCATCTTCTGGAAGAGCACAATAACCCATTCCACGACCAGTTATTGGTCCGCGACCTTCAGGTCCTGTTCCATCAAATCCTGGCATATTTATTTATCTCCTATTTCAAATACTGGATAGTTATTTAAAGGTAATTGATGTTTTGTCCAATGTTTTTTACCTTTCCATCTTATCCAATAATATACATTAAATCCTTCTTTAGCAAGATTATTAAGCATATTAAATTGTTCTTTATCTCTTTTACTATATGATATATTAAATTTTTTCTTACTTGTTGATTTTACTTCTATTAACATATGGTCATCTGGTTTTAGAGCAATTAAATCACAAACAAAGGAACCAGCACTTCTAAAGACCAGCCAACCTTCTTTTAGCAAGTCTTTTTTTAATTCTCGTTCGTACGTTGCCCCTCCCATTTATAGAACCTCATTTGTTTTAAGTTATGAATTTGTATAAAATCATATCCTTCTTTTTCACACATTTCCTTGATTCTTTTTGATAAATCTTCATTATATGTATAAAGATATACTGTTTTTTCTTCTACTTTAATTCTAGTACTTATTATTGATTTTACAAAATGAACTTTAGTTGATTGTATATATTTTTTTGTTTTATTAAATTCTTTCATTCTTTCTAAAATTAAATGAATAAACTCTTTAGTAGCAGCATCAAATAAAAAACATTCAGTAAATGTTGGACCATTATTTAAATCATAATCTTTAAGTGAAGGTGGTTTAATCCAATCCATTCTATGATTTCTCATAATATTAACAGCAACATTTTTACTTAACTGAATATTTTTTAATAGTTGTTGTAAATACCAATCAACATTACTTTCTGATACACTAGGTTCCTTTATTTCTTCTTTTATTTTTAAATACTCAAATATATTTTCGTATCTGTATCTAAGCATATACTTGCCTTCCCCATATTTCATATATTATATTAATTTTTAATCCTTTATAAATATTTTTATTTATTTAATAGATTTGACGGGTAGATGGCTGGTGATAAAAATGAAAATATGTTTGCAAAATACAACCATCTACCTTTCGCCTCCCAATTGTTTGTATTCATCTAGTTTTTCTTTTATACTTTCTAGTTCATATTTGTTTAATATATCATCAATTGATTCTTTTACATTATTTGGTATTACTTTTAATTCACAATCAAAATTAAGTTTAGTTAATTCCTTATTTCTTATTATCCTTTCTTTTGTATATCCTGACCAGTCCATGTTAGAACTACACATTGGTAATGTTATATTCTCTATATTACCAAATTGTTCAATTATCTTAGCCGCCTTCTTAACACCGTATCCATTTAATCCTTCTATATTGTCAGCCTTGTCTCCAGCAATTGCAAGCAAATCTGGTATGTGCTCTGGATAAACTCCAAACTTTTCTTTTACTTTATCATCATTAAAAAACTCTTTACCATTAAATATTTGTAAGTTTTCTCCAACAAGTTGCATTATATCTTTATCAACTGTAAATATTACTATTGGGTATTTGATGTGTAAGTCATTCATTGATATTGTCAACCTAGCAATAACATCATCTGCTTCATTGCATGGAGAATTATATTGAGATACTTTTAACAAGGATAATAACTTTTGTAGGTCTTCTAATTCCATAATAAATTCTGGATTAACTGATTCTTTTGTTCCTTTATATGCTGGATATTTTTCTTTTCTCCATGATTTTGTTCCATGTGATTCCCATGCTATGATTATTTTGTTAGGATTTATTTGTTTTCTAAATGAGTTTAAGCTTCGTAGAAATGAGTGAATCATAGTTGAATCTCTGCCATTAGAAGTGGTTAATTTATAGGGAGCCCCATAACTACGATGTGCTAAATAAGGTCCATCTACTATTAGAGTTTCGTAATTCATTGCCACCACCATTCAATCATTTTACTATAGTATTTATATAGCTCATTTAAGTTTTTCAAAGTCTTCTCTTTCTTTCCTATACATGCCATCAGCATCCTTACCACTACCATACAAATAATTAAACATTTCAGCATCCATCCCGTTCTCCTCCTCATCAATCTCAGCCTCACGCATACGAGCAATACAAATAGGGCAATCCCAAACAAACGCATTAAGATGCTCATCATAAACCTCCTGTAACAAATGACCAGCATTACAAAAAGAATAATTAGGTTTAGGATAATGTTTAGGTAATTGATTATCTCGGCATCGACAAAATATCAAAAGGCAACCCGCTAACTTATTCATTTTTTATCACCCAATTTGTACTGTCACAATTAGGACAAAAATCAAATGTTTTTACTCCACCGAGTAATATCACTATATATCCACAATCAAGACATTGTTGTTTTTTCATTTTTAATCATCCTGACCTTTACTTTCATCAGTTTGTATATCTTTTGTTAATTTGATTCTTTTTTGTATATGAGGATTTTTTGCTCTAAATTCTTTTTCTTTTGTTAGTTTGTTACATTGATATGGAGCATTTCTACCAGTATAATGAACACAGCCTTTGCATATTCTTGCATCTACTGCTCCCCACGGTCTGTTGTTTAGTTCTACATATGTTGAACATCTACAATTTTTTTCCTGGTAATAATCAATCTTTATATTTGCTTTATCTATATCCTCATCATTTTCTTGTTGTCTCTCTTCATAGTTAGGAATCATTTGTTCAAGGTTTGGTTTTGATAACCGATATAGTTTTTCTAGGTAGGGATTTACATCACTAACTGACAAACCTCTTTCTTCACAGTATGATTCTATTTTATCAATTAAATCTTTTTTTGTAGTCATTTTAATCATCCTCTACTTGAATCCATTTTCTTTTTGCAAAATCCTTATATGAAACAATGTTTCTGTCTTTTAACAATGTCTTGTAAGTATTAACTATTTCTTCTGTTGTAAATATAATTGCCATTTTAGTAAACCTCCGTATCATATCCACCACAGTTTGGACATTTGATTTCATATGTGCTAGGTTTAAGTGTTCTTTTGAATTTGTGTCCACATTCATTGCATTGAATTATTGTTTTCATCTTTTAATCCTCCTCAATCTCTAAAGTTTCATAATTTACTTTTCCTGTTGATTGTAATCTGCACCAATCTGGTAAAGGACATCCTTCAAACATATAAACCATTTAACGACCACCTTTTGTTGCATTTCCCTTATTAAAAACATCATCTCTCTTCTGATTCATTCTTTTGATTGCTTCTTTTGCATTTCTTATGCTCATTGCTGTTGGTTTTTTATTTGTATAACCTGGACACATTGGCTCTATTGATTTAATTTTATGTGTATAATTTGTCCCATGAATCAATTCACACTGTGCTCGTGGGTCTCCGATATATACCTTTTTAATTAGGCAATATGTTCCATCTTCTCTGGTTTCTAAATGTCTGCAAATTTTTGGTTTGTATCTTTCTGGCGAAGTATCAACTGAATACTTGCCCTTACCTTTCTTTTTGATTTTACTGTTTTTTGTTAATTGATATAATGCTTGCGTCAACATTGAGTCAAGTTTTGTTTCTTTACATTCTGGATGTTTTGGTCGCCATTTTTCATCATTAAAAGAAGCAAGAGGAGTTTTAAGTAACTCCTTCTTTATCTCTGATTTGTGAATGTGTCTGAGACCTGATTGTTTTGCAAACTTAATTATTTCAAATACTGTGTCTTGTATATTTTTGGACATTTTTAATCCTCCAACTCAACGATGTAATCTTCGAGTATTTGAATTTCATATTCTAATTCAAGTTTCTTTTGTTTAATGTTTCCAATCATTCCAAATAACTTACTCTTAATTTTAATATCCATCTTTTAATCCTCCTGTGGTTGAATCATTTTACAATGTAAACATTGACTAATTGAAACAAGTTCTCCTGATTCTAAACGAATGTCTATTTCTGCCATTCCTCTTTTTTTAAGACAATATACACAAGTTGTCTCATATATGTAATTATCATTCATTCTAAAACCACCCCAATATTTTTCCAATTCCAAATATTGCAAAAGCAGTTATGATTATTGTTGCACTTATTTCCCAAGTTGTAGGATAGTCGTAAATCCTTACTGGGATTTTACCAGCTTCAATTTCCCTTTTTTGCGGGGTTTTCATTTCATATCACCAAACCTACAATGTATTCCATATATATAAAGGTTTTGGTTTATTTAATAGTTTTATAAGGGATATTACTTTTTTCTCTTTCCCATTAATATTCCCATATACTTATTATTCTCCCATTCCATTCTTAAAAGTATTGCAATAATCACTATTACTGGAATAGTAAGATACCTTAAATCATAAATAAAAAATGTAATAGTTATAGTTCCCAAAATAGAAATTGCAAACCAAAAAAGAAGGGATAATGTTTCCCTCTCATTAAGTGTTCTTTCTTTCTCTATAAATTTCATTCAATCAATCTGTATACTACTGCTTTTTTAGAATTTCGTTTTGAAATGATTTGCCCTTTCTTTTTAAGATATTTCAAAGTTGCCAAAAGTTGTTGTCTTGGTATATTTGTTTCTTTTTCAATTGTATCTGTATTTGGAACATATCCATATCTAACTGTTCTAATTGCTCTTTTTACATTCTGTACATCTTGAGCTTTGATATATTTTTGATAGGATTTTTCAAAACCAACTGTTCCCTTTGGTTTTTTTCTTCGTCTTTTTTTACGAAAGGATTTTTTCTGATTCACTGGTTCCAATTGATGTTTTCCCTCAATATATCCTCTATAAATAAATGCAATAGTTTTTAATGTTGATTTTTTGTTTTTTGGATAATATTTTCTTAATACTTGTTGTATATGTGGAATTGATGTTTTTCCAGAATCAATTAATTCTTTTACTTCATTGGTTATGTTTTTATAAAGTATGACATGATGTTTTCTTCCAATCTTTGGTCCTCTATCTATTGGTGATGTTTTTTCTTGTATTGTAGATTTTGTTTGATATGTCACCTGCTTCTTTTTGGTAACATGATAAAAGTTACCATTATATATCATACCTCTGGGTTCATTTTCCTCAATCCAAAGGTCAACTTCTTCTTTCATTTTTTATGTCTCCTTTTTACTACATCATATGTTTCCTTTAACTGCATAAAACCTGAATATGCAATAAAAGGTAAAAATATAATAAATAAAATCAATTCAAGCATTCCTTCCCCAAAATAATTGAAATAAACTTTTACTATAAATTTACCAGTTAAAGCAGCTACAAATAAATGAATATAGAACAAGATGGCTGCCACTATTGTAAATACGTGACCTGTCCATCTTAATATTTCTTTTACTTCTCTATTCATTTTAAACAATCACTACATATTAATAATCTGTATCCATTTTTATCAGTAAATTCTCTCATTGATTGTATTGGGTGTTCCTTACCACAAAAACTGCAAGTATCAATTTGTATTTCACTTGGTCTTCTTTGGATAGGTTGTTGCTGTTGTTGTCTTGGTGGTGGTCTTCTTGTTGGTTTTCCTTGAACAGTTGTTGGAGGATGAAATTTTCCAGTAATCATTAAATAGCCAACATATTCCAAAATAATAAACACTATAAACATTTGTAATGTTTGTGTTCCTAAAAAACCCATTGCGTCTCCTGTTTCTTGCATGTGCCAAATAAATCCAATTAAACCGTACAAGATAGTTACTATTATTCCCAGCCTCAGCATTGAGCCAAAAAATGTTCTCAATCTATTCATATCAAATGGCATATTTTTCACTTCCTATTATTCTTTCCTCATATATAAATATTTGTCTTTATTTAATAGTTTTACCCATAACTAATTTCATTATCTCTACTTGTCTATCAATACTTCCATTATAAAAATAAGCAGTTTCAGATAAATCAATTTGATGTGATAAATAATATGTAATTTTACTAATTGCATCTTCTACTGATGTATATAATACTTCTTTTGGATAGATATATTTGTAATTAGTATTATTAATTGGCAGTATAGGGTTTACACCTAACGTTATGGCTTCCAATACACTATATCCAAAATTCTCTTGAAGACTTGCTGAAAATAATACTTTTGATTTTGCTAATATTTTATAATACTCATCTTTTGGATATTTCTTTTTATGTGTATATATTACTTCTACTGTTGGGAAGAATTTTTCTATTGCTTCCATTACTGCTGGTTGTTTTTCTTTATCTAATCTATGAGGAAAGATTATAATGTCTTCTTTCTCTTCCCACGGGATTTTATATTTTTCTAATCTTTCAGTATCAAATGCAAGTCCTGTTACATGTAACTTTTCTAATTCTGGATATTCAATATTAAATGTTTTAATGATGTCTTGTCTACCTTGTTCACTTCCCAAAAATATTCCATCAGCATATTTTATCCAACTTAATTCTAAATCTTTTGCCCAATACTTTAATTGATTGACATAATCAGTTGGGGTAAAACTTCCAGCATGTAATATACCAAATACATATACTGGTTCTACTTTATTAAAGAAAGCCATGTATTTGATTGCTTCAATTCCAGGAAACCATAAATCACTTACATAAAAACTATCTCCAGGTTTAATCTTACCAGCATTAAAAAGTTTAGTTACTTCCATTAATTGAGAAAACTTATAATGATTTGTTGAATTTGCATCTAAAAACGCTCCTGTTTTAATATCTGATGTTAATGATGTTCCATAAATTGGTTTATAATCAAATCCAACTTTTCTAAATGCTTTTTGTGTTACTTCATCTTGCATTTTAGTGTATCGCATTTCTAAAGGCTCTAATGGTAAATACCAAATCATTCTACTCGCGCTCCATTTTCTTTATCTTCCCAAACTTCTGCAAATATTTTTCTATTAGGATATTCTTTACTTGCCCATTGATGTATTTCAGTTGCTAACATTTCACAACTTCCAATTACTTTCTTATATTGTAAAAAAGTGTTTAGTTTTGCTTGAACTGTAAAAAATTCTAACTCTCTATTATCATCAAATACTTCAATACCCAATCTGATGTAAAATTTATGTCTATGAATGTTTTTTAAAAACTTTACATTTGTTGGAGCATCTTTATATTGATGAAATCCTATCTTATCTGTTGTTACAATTATTTGTTTCATTTCCTATCCCTCATAATAAATTTTCTGGATTTTCTATCTTTCTTCTTTCATGAACATATCCATTAATCTCAATCAATTCTTTTCCACATTTTTTACACTTATGTATTTTAACAGTATTATATATATCACTTACATCTTTTGATACTTTCCATTTATGATTACAAGGCAATTGTATCTCTCCCCACTTTTATTTTTATTCCTCTTCCATTTGTTCTATAAACCATTCTGGTAAAAAGTCTACAGCATCTTCATTATTGTTATATTGTTCTCTTGCCCAATCTTCCCATTGTTCTGCTGTCCAATATTTTTCTTCTTGTTCGGACTTTACTGGTCTGGTTTGTGGTTGTGCACGAAATGGTGCAAATGGAGCACGTTGAGTTGTTCTGTATGGTTGTGGTTTAAATGGCTTTGGATTAAAATTAAACTTTGGTTTTCTTCTTTTTTCATTCATATTTTTTCACCTCCTTTACATTATTCTTTCTGTTCTTTTTTTATGTTTTTTTATTATTGATTCTATTATTTTTGCATTTTTTTCATTGCAATAATAACCTCGTTCCATCATTTCTTTCTTTTCCATACAAATACACAATCTTTAAATTGATTGTTAATATATAAAGGTTGTTGTTATTTTAATAGTTTTATTAAAGGAAAGAAAAGGGAGATAAACTCCCTTTAATGTTTTAAATCAATTGTTTGTTTTACTATTCCAGATGCCATATACTTTTGCCATACTTCCAAAAAATCTGCATGACAGTTTTCACATACTCTTTTCTTTTGCCAAATTTTAGACCAGTTTTTTGGGTATGGTGCTGATTTTCTAACTCCTAAAAACCTACTTGCTTTAAGAGTTATTTCCTTTCCGCATCTCTCACATATTACTATTGTTTCCTCTCTCTTCATATATTTCCACCTTAGATAAAATAACAACTTTTCATATATAAAGACTATGCTTTATTTAATAGTTTTTATCCTATATAAGATGGTGTTTTAGATTGTGATTTTTTAATCTTTTCTAATAACTCTGAATACTCATCTACTGACATAACACTTGTTAAATGAAAAGCCAAAGCCAATATTACTTCTGCTGTTCTTTCTCCTTCAAGAACATCCATTACTTTTCTACACATTCTTGAATATTCTTCATCAAAATCTTCTTCATGTTTTATTCCCTCTGAACCAATACAATCAATAAAATATGCAAACTCTGGAGTAAAAATGGAATTTTTAGATTTTTGCATTTCTTGAACTCTTGCAAGATTAACTTCAACTTTTTTATTCTTTTTCTTTTTAAACAGCATTACTTCTTCTCCAAATATATATAATGATTATTACACCAATAACAATAATAATAATTGTTAAAAGAAAATTTGGGTTGTCTGATTTTGGTTTAGGTTGAGGAGTTGGTTCTGGTTCCTCTGGTATTTCAGGTTCCTCAGGTTCTTCAGGTTCTTCTGGCTCCTCAGGCTCTTCTGGTTCTTCAGGTTCCTCTGGAGGAGTATAAGGTGTATCAATATAAACAGTTGATGTTGCTGTATCAGTTAATCCTTCTGCATCTTTTACTGTTAAAGTAACTATGTATGTTCCTTCTGAAATATAACTATGTGTTACTATTGCACAATGACAACTCTTATCTGCATTGTCGCCAAATACCCAATAATACATATCAATTCCTTTATCATCTCTGCTTTGTGAACCATCAAATATGATTGTTTCTCCAACAGTTCCATTATAAGAACTATTTAAGCATGCAAATGGTGGTGTATTAAGTGGTGGTGGTGGTGGAGGTGGAGGTGGTGGCGGGGGTGGTGATGGTGGAGAACCACTCCCTTCTTTTACTGTAATATCAACTGTATTAACTGAAAATGCCATGTTCTCTGCTTGGTCATTTTGTAATTGAAAAGCATTTATTGATATTGTTACTGTACCTGTATATTTTGCTTTAAATGTTATTGTAAGTAAATTAGAATCTGATATAGGAGTTGTGGAAAATGCTTGACTATTTCTTAACAAACCTTCATCATTGTAAATGCTTCCTACATCATAATAAGGAGTGTTCCAAAGTTCACCAATGTTTAAATCAATTATTTCTATGATTCCAACTGGTTGATATGATAATTCATATATACACCAAGCTGCTACTGGTTCAGTTGGGGTCATAAGTATTTGAGTTGTAAATGTGTCTCCAACTGTAACAGATGTTGTTGAAGGAGTAATAGTTATAGTTGCACTACCAACAGCATTTACTGGTTGAATTAAAAATACCAGCATAGAAAATATTATTATTACAAATATTTTTTTAATCATTAAAATCATCACTCATTACTTCTACTGAACAATCTGGTGACTCCCAAAGTCTAACTTTAAATTTAATTTCAGGAAAAGCAACTTCAAATTGTGCCAACAAATATATTGCTATATTTTCTGCTGTTGGATTAAACTCAACTATTTTATTTAAATTTTGATGGTCTAGTTTATCTATCTCTTTTTTGATTGTTGTAAAATCAATTAACATTCCATTTGGTTTGATTATTCCTCTTGCAAATACTGTAACATTCCATCTGTGTCCATGTTCGTTTGCACATTTCCCATCATAATCTAATAAATGATGAGCGGCATCAAAGTGATGCCGAATTTTTAATGTTGCTTCTTTCATTATGCTTCAACTTCTATGGTCAATATTTTGTTTGCTCTCTTTTGCAGATTGATTGTACCAATATCTTTTATGTTAGGTGCCATCTTATGGGTAATTACTTGAGTGTAAGCATTCCAAATATCATAAAGGGTTTCTTTATCCTTTAATTGCTTAATAACTTCTTCCATGTATTTCTTTGGCAAAAAACTATGGTCTTCTAATATGTCCTTGACACTAATTGTTGTTTTAGCTGCTCTTTCAAATATTTTATTTATTTTTTCATCTTTCCAACATTCAAAAGCATCATTGATTCTTAATTCCATTTCTTTATTAAACTCTGCTGTTCCAAAAGCCTGTATTGGAACTCGTTGGCCATATTTTGGTGCAACAACTCCATTCATACAAGCAAGGCGGGTTCCAAATGCTTGCACTGATAGACCAGCATTTTTGCTATAATCATTGAAAACTCTTACACCAACTTCAATAAAATCTTTTGGCATAAGTTCTATTTTCTTTGGTTGTTGCTCTGTCAATTCAATCATAAGCATTTTACCATTTTTGGTCAATTCCATCTTTCGGGGAACATAGTTTTTGAGTTTTAATGCTTCTGCTAAAACATGATTGTGTTGAACTATTTGATGTGTATCTGGAACAACACAAATTGTGTCCATTGATTGTCTATTTACAATTGCTTTATATCCTGTTTCTCTTTCATGAGCTAAAAGAGTGACTTCATCAACTAGTGGGACTTCATCAGCCTTTTTTATTTCTACTTCTTCCCATTTCATTATTATTACTCCTTTTCTTCTTAATCTTGAAATGTAACTAGTTATTTATATAAGTTTTGGAACTTTTAATAGTTTTTATTCATCAAGTTGCCAATGTGGATGGTGGTCAGATGGTTCATAATGACTTGGACCATTACCCAAATGAATAGCACCACATTCTGTGCATTCTCTTACTAGTAAAGGAATACCTAACTTATATGGTGTCCATTCTCCAACCACTTTTTTAACTTCATGGTTGCACATTTTACCTCCTTACTAATTTTTCATTTTCTAATACTCTTTTTCTTAAATTGATGTTATCATTATAATAGATATAACCAATCGGGGTTATGATGTTATTTTTTATGTGTGTTATAACCATGTGATTTTTATTCATGTTTTTCAATCCATCTATCAATAAACTCTTTACATCTTTCAATTGTACTTAAATTAATACTAATTCTTTTATCTTTTTGGTCTGGATGTGTTGATGTTCCACATCTTGTTCCAAACATATCAGCATTTCTCATACCTTCTTGATATACTGCCCATTTAGTTTTGTAAACTGGTTTAATGATATATTTTTTGTAAAGTATTTCTTTTCTCCTTTCTTTTTTTATTAAGTATCCCTCCTGTTGAAAGATATCCAGAATTGTTCTCGGTCTATTAATTCTAACTTTCCAAATTGCATTTATAAACCTCTGGTACTAAATATTCTTTTATTGGATACTGTCTTATAAAAGTTCCACATTCTGGACAGTAGTTAGGTGCTTTTGATTTTGTCCATCTTTTGTTACAGTTAGGACAAGTGTATCCTATAATCCTTCTTGGGATTGATTCCCATAATGTTTTACCCATTTAGTTCACCTCAAAGAATGATGGGTCTTGTAATGCTTTCATTACCATCCATCCAGCAAGTTTTGTTATACATTTATGATAATTGTGCTCTGTATGATTTCCTTTTTCATGACCTAACTCATGTACAAGCAAATCAATATTTTGTTGAGTTATATCATCAAAGAAGTTGCCAGGTAATTTTGATAGATTAAATGTAAGACTATGTGCTCCAGGATTGTAATAAGCACTTGCTGAAATACCAGACCTAACAAAGTGAACTGATATATTAACTTTCAATGCTTCTCTTGCTACCTTCTGTGCAAACTCTGCAAACACATACTGGACATCTTTTGGTGTTACTGTCTTTTCTTCAGCAAGACCAGTTCCTCCAAACATTGTGCTTGTTGATTTTATTATATCATATCTTTTGATTTGATTCCATTCCTCTTTACTCATCTGTGAACCTTTAATTACATTAAATCCATGTGATGTTGCTTCATCATTAGCATTTGGGTCAAATGGATTTACTGATGCAACTTTTTCTCCAAATCTTTTAGTTACTATTTCTTCAACTGTTTCCTTTTTGATTCTGTCATCCTTCATACCAGTCCTGACCCATAAAGCAGATGGTTCTTCAACATCATCATATGTGTTATTGAGAACCTCTGCATATAGGTCTTGGAGATATGATTGCAATATGTTGTCTCGGTCTATATTAAGTTGAATCTTTTGTTGAATATCAATATGCCACGGGCAATCAGTTTCCACAATTGGTATTCCCATTTCATAAATATATGATTTATCATTATCATGTTCAATCAAATTAACTTGTGTCTTTCTCCATCTATGTCTCATTACATCATTTTCTAATATTTCTGTAAGTAAGGAACAATCAAATGATTTGAATACAGGTTTTGATTTTATTACTTTATCATTCACAATAAATTTGATATGTTCAGGCACTAATAAAAGTTGTGTATGTTTTAATAGTTCTTTATACTCATTTTCTGTTGCATCCAAATCAATTGTTACTATTGAACCTTTTTTTGTCTTTTCTGGTTTTTCATGACGACCTGTTTCATCAAATATAACTGTCCCAGTTGTTGTTTCAACTGTTGCTTTCTTACAAATTGATAATACTTGTTTCTCACCTAAATTAAAGCGACCTCTCTTTTTTGGGTCACCTCTTTTATATGTGTCAGCATAAAGTGTGTAGGAATGAGATAGTTCCCTGAAACCTCTGGGACTGTCATCGTAAACTGATAGGTGCAAGTGATTGTTAAGAAAAGAGATGTAAACTTGACATACTGTAATGTCTTCATCAAAGGCGTTTTGAATGAGCTCATTTATGATAAATGTTTTGGACTTACCTTTTTGTAATTGTGCCAACCCATCTTTTGAAACATCAAACCAATTATTCATTTTATTGTACCTCCTTCCATCCTTCATTCATGCAAACAAAGTACATGTCATTAATACATACTACATCTCCAACTGACATTGATGTATGTGAAACTTTATTTGCTCTTATCCAATCTTGCATTTTATTTGTTGACATTGGGTTTGAATTGTAATCATTCATCATTTTAAAAATGCCTTCCAAAATTATTTCTTCTGAACCAATATCAAGTTTGTCATCCATTACATTCCAAAACTTTTGTGGTATTGGCAATTCTACATAATCTTTATCAATATTTGCTTTTGTTGGGATTTGATTGTTGTAACTAACTTTTATATCCCAATCATTGATATAGTCTCTTGCTTCCCTTCTTTTTGGGTAATAAACATTTATTTCCATTCATATCACAAAAACCACAATGTTTTACTGATATATAAAGGTATTGTAAAATTTAATAGTTTTTACCCTATTACCACCAACCCTATTGGGTACATAATTATTTTAATTGGCATTTAAATCCAGGATATGAATAGGGTTGTATATGGTAGGGAAGAGGAGTTTAATCCTCTTTTGAATTTACTTCAATAAAGTTTTTGATGTAATCGTAGTGTTCTTGTTCTTCTTCTTGTTTACGAACTCTGAATGCTTTAGTTAACCAATTTGTTCCATCTTCTGTATATTCTCTCCAAATTCCAAATCGCCACTTTTTTCTTGGTAATAGTTTTGCAACTAAATATTTTTTGTAATATAAACAATGATGGTTAGCAGAATCAACCTTACAAGTTAGATTAAAATCTTTTATGACTTTATCTTTAAAAGCATTGAAGTGAGTTAAATCAATTTCACTTCTTGCTGGTTTTGGTTTGGGTTGTTCTTTAACCTCTTCTTTTGATTGTACTTGTTGTTCTTTTTCCTGTTGCATTTTTACAACTTCTTGGGTTACTTCCATTGGTGTTTGTTTATTTTCTACAGCCTCTGAGGACTCCAATTTCTCCTCTTCCAACTCTTCTTCTTTTATTTCGACCATATTATAGTCCCTCCTTTCTTTCAATTCAAATGTTTTTGTATGTATATAAAGGTTTTGAAAAATTTAATAGATTATTTTTCTTCATCATCTATATCCATTTTTCTGGGTCTACCTGGTGGTCTACTCTCCTCATACCCCTTTTTCATATAATCAGTTATAGCTGGAGCATCTTCTGGTGCGTGTGCTTCCCAATTTTGTCCAGGAATTGGTTTATATATTTTAGTAAATCTACCTTTACCATAAATACCATATCCATATTCAATCCAACCCTCATTTCCCTTTACAAGGTCTCTATCAAGAGAATCAATTGCATACTGTGATACTTTACTACGGGACATTGGTTTAGCTCCATACATATAAACCAATACCATTAACTTATTTCTAACTCTATAATCTACATCTGATGTTACTTGAGTAGTAGCATATACGTTTGTTCTACACTTTCTAACTTCCTTTAATATATCTGATGCGTCCTGTATTCTTTTATAAAGAGCGCCACTGGAACCAAATGGAAATAACTCTCCATACTCATCAAGGAATACATGAGTCCATTCCCCAATACTGTTTAAATATTTTAAAAAATCAATCCACTTAATCTGGTCTTTAAAAAATACTGCAGTACATTTTCCTGGTGTTGCTTGTTCATATAACTTATCAAAATTAGTAAAGGTTTTATATGGTATATTGATTTTTTTAAGTTTATCATCTCTATCATGAAATGTTATTTCTGAATCTTCTTCAATAAATATTTCCCATTTACCAGGACCTAGTTTTGTAAACTGAAATGGAGCATTAAAAGGATTTCTCCAAAAACATTTTTGGTCAGGATGATTAATTATAGTATCTTCTAAAAATGTTAAAATAACTGCAGTTTTTGCAACTCCAGGAATTCCTGTTGCCTCTAAAAACACTGCACCAATATCATCATTTTGGGTTTGAATTCTATCCATTATTTCTACAAATGCTGCTTCTTGCCTTGATTCAAATCCTTTATCTGTTATTTTACTCATTTTTATCTATCCTTATATGCTCTTGATGATGGGAAATATTCTACCGAACCTGGTTTTGATTGATTTCTAAATCTTTCAGCTGACATTCTTAAAGCCTCATTTTGTGCATATGGAAATATTTGTAAAAGATAATCTTTTAACAGTCTCCATAATTCACTAATTGGTATTTCATATGTATCAGTTCCAAATTTCCATTTTGTTATTTGATTTGTTTGGTATGCTAATCTTTGGGCAAAATAATGAACATTACCCATTGGCAACCTTTTTCCTTTTTTAGTTTTATATACCGCTTTTTGTCCTCGACCTACTGTAAGAGTTGCTTTTGATAACTGTTTAAAGAATCTTGCTCGTTGTTGTGGAGGCACAGTCCCTTTTGTTTTTTCCATAATTTCAATCCAGGCAAGAAACTTATTTTGATTTTCCAAAGTATCTTCATAACTTATCCAGATTGAAATTTCTTTTTCTGCTTTTGCCATATTTATGTTTTAGGTTGTTTTAATTTAACTTGTTTTCCCATGTTTGGATAATTTTCTGGTTTTGGTTTTGGTTTTGTTGGTGATGGTTGTATTAATGATTGTTGTTTTGGTGGTTCTTTAATTTGTGTTGGTGGTTGTTGTTCTTGTTCGACTGGTTGTGGAGCTGGTTGTTGAATTTGTTGTGGAGGTGCTGGAGGTGGAGGAACATCTTCTGTTTCCTCTTCAGGTTCTGGTTCTGAAACATCTTCAACAGTCTCCATCATATCAGCTACATTTAATGTTGCAAAAGGAATCATTTGAAAATAGTTAAGCAAGTTTAATAACATTTCAAGCATATCACTTCTGTATTCCCATTTGATTAATGCTTTCTTTTGTGTATTGATTAATTCCCTTGTAATATCATCTTCTATTGATGAAAGCATTTTAGATAATTCCTGTAAATTTTCTGATACAAGAGAATCAAAAGCATCCTTGTTTTCTGAAAATACTTTATTCATTTCAGGAACTAATTTTAAAAGCATTTCTGTTTCATCAAGTAATTCATCAAAGAAATAATCATTTCCTTCCTCTTTTGCCTGACTCATTTTTACTACTTTATCCCAAAGCAATTCTTCATATGTTCTTATTTTTAAATCATTTACGTCTACCATTTTTTCACTTCCTATATTATCCAAATCCTCTATACGTTGCCATAATTCCTCCAATGGCAGCTATGACAATAATAATTAAAAATATTGGCATAACACTGAATCCTGTTGCAGAACAATTTAATGTAGCATTCCAAGCAGCTGCATTTGGACTTGTCATATCCCACATTGCCTCTGTTTGAAACAATATTATTGTTCCTCCCAATAATGCTACTACTAAAGCACATCCTATTGCCAAAGCCACCCATTGTACATTTATTCCTCCTACTTTACCTTTTTGGAATCTTTTTTTTTAAGAATGTTGTTAATTACTCTTGCCACTCCTTCAGCAACTAATGCACCTACCCCACCATATAACATCATAAATTGAGGTAATGTCAATTGCAGAACTTCTGTTCCGTTCCATAAGAAACCAAAAACAAATACTGCTATACAAATACCTTCAATATATCTTATGGCAATATAGGCACTTTTTGTTGTTTCATTCTCCATTTCCTTCCTCTCCTTTTTTAAATTTCTTTTTGATTTTTTCTTTATGTTTCTTTTTTAATTCTTTTCCTTCTTCCTTTCCTTTATTGAAACATTGTTTATAATAATCAAAAATCCATCCCATTACAATCCACCAAACATTCCTTTCATCATTTCAGTCATAGCTGGTCCTTGTGTTAGTAGAATCATTCCTAATACTAGTAAACCAATTGCCCCAAGTATAATCCAGATAATTCCTCCCTTAAATTTAAGTCTTGGACGTTTACTGTATCCTTTTACATCTTCTATAGAACGAGCATCATTGTATCTCATAAGAGTTGTAACTGTTTTTGGTGATATTTTATAAATAAGATAATTTTCAAGTGACGCTAAATCAACAGGACGACCAAATAATCTTACTTTATATGTTCCCTTTGGTGTTGGTTGATTAACTACTTCCTTAAATAAAGTATGGGGATTTGTTGCCTCTATTGCTTTCATTTCCTTTTCATATTCAGTAACTTTCTTTTGTAACTCATTATATTGTTGAACTAATGCTGATTGTTCTTGTTGTTGATATTCTTCTGGATATTCTTCTGTTCCATTTTCTGGATAATATGGAACAACACTTTGTTGTTGTTCAGGATATTCATTGTAAGGGTTTTGGTACATGTCTTTTCGAAAGTTGTTTAACCTTTTCATCAAGCGACTCATTTATTTCTCCTCCTTCTATTTTTTCATCTCCTACAACTATTTGTTCCTTATCAACAAGAGGCATTGTTCTTTTAAGTAATTCATTAATCCAACCTAACCTTGCTTGTCTTAAATTCTCAAATCCCCATTTGGATTTAAGCAAATCAACATACATTACATAATCCAAATCAACAGCATGTCCAACTACTTCTGGAACAATTCTGATTTTATGGTCACATAAACTATATGTTTTTACATCAGGAACTTGTGAATCTAATTCATCACAATATAATTGACCTTCTCCAGCTCTTTTACTTGGCAAGATTCTCATTTCTCCATCAGCATAAAAATAAAACCATTTAACAGTTCCTGGTTGACCAGGATTAATCAAATGATTTGCTCCTACTCTTTTTGCTCTTCCATATACTATTATTATACCAACAAAACCCATTATAGCTCCAACAAACCATGCTATAAATCTAAAATGGTATGGAACTATAAACTGCCATTCTGGAGGTATAAATACTATAAAACTTGCCAAGAACAATCCTATCATATATAAGATAAACATGAGTCCAAAATACATTCTTTATCACCCTAATCCATAATTCATTGGTGGTTGTTCTGGTGCACTAACACCAAATGCTCTTTTTACCTTTTCTGTCCATTTATTTTTTTTTGCTTGTCCCATTAACCTCTGCACCTCTTCTGTTCTGTGCACACCTTGTTGACCATATAAAGTCCAAAATCCTTCTACTGACCTTGATAATTGCAATGTCATTAAAAAATCAGCCATCAATTCATGTGCATAATCATATATTCCTTTTTCTAATAATATAGCTACAATTTTAAATGTTAATTTAAATGATAATATATCTTGTCTTTGAATATTACCCAGAGCAGATATTTTGGAAAACATCACATAAAAACGTTGAAAATATGCCCTTTCTTGTTCTGGTATTTCTGGTTTTAAAACGAATTGTGTAACTGTAACAGCTACTTCTTTGGTAAAATCATCACCTAAATATGGCTCTGGCATTGTTTAACCTTGATAATGTTTTTTGATTTTTTGCTTGTTTCTAAATTCTTTTATCATTGTTACTAATGAAGCAAGTAATATTGTTGCTCCTAACATAAATAAAACAGTTGTAAACATAAAGCTAAAAAACATTGTCATAGCAGCTGCTATACAACCAACACCAAATGCCATTCCCATTACTATAACTAATATAGACATTGGATGCATTTTTTTGGGTGTTGGGTATCTTATTTTATTTATACCATTTTGAAAAACTAGAGATTTATTTGGAACAAGTCTCTTGCCTTCTTTTGATTCTAACCATTGGTGCATTTCCATTGGAATGCTTATACCAATGTTTACAGAATTTGTTGCCATTTTTATCCTTCCTATAAGAGGGAAATAGCCCCCTCCCCTTTTTCCAATCCTATATTGTATGACATACTATATAAAGACTAATTAATTGCATCAAAAATCACTATTAAATCAATATAAAGTTACTATAAAATAATATAGAATGTAGGGAGCGGATGTTTGAGGAGAGGAGGAAAGGAAAAACTTTAAAATCAAATCCGCTCCCACATCTTATGTGCCAATGATATTGCACTCGGAATGAATACTGTAAAAGGTAAAATTAAAAGAAAAATTAAAATCATTTTCTTTTTTTAGGATGTCTACACTTTGATGTTTTGTTTCTTCCTCTGCCACCAGCGTTCCAACCGCGCTTACTTCCATCTTTTCTTCCATAACCTTTTCTTCTCATAATATCATCTATTTATGGTCTCTTCCATATACTGTAAACATGATGTTTTTTACCTTCATGTATTACAAATTCTCCACCAACTGTTGACCAGTGGTCATCCCATCTACCATAGTTATCTTCTACTTCTGTATGTATATAATATGCACGACCTCTTATAGTATTAATGTAAGGTTTTACATTTTTAATTATTTTTCTTGACATTTTATCTTCTCCTTTTTCTTTCAGGTACTTTATTCCACCAAATAATTACAGTGTCTTCCCTTTTTTGAAAGTGAACATCATAACCATTTCCATTCATGGTCTTTTTGATTTTATATAACAAGGATTGATGATAAGGATATTCCCCTCCATAATTAAACTTACGACCATTGATTTCTTTTTTAACATTGGGAAAAAGTAGTAATGGTTCTTTTGTTTCTTTTTTCTTTTCTATTTTTTTGTATGGATTGAACATCCTTTTCATCTTTTTCACCTATTTCCTTGTTACTGATACGCCCCAACCTTTTCCTTTTATAGGATATATTGTTGCCTTAAATCCTTTTTTTCTTTTATCAGCGGCGTATTTTTTGGCTGTAGTTTTGTTTTTACATACATGTGCTGCCATATTATACCTCCTTTTTTTCTTCTTCTATTCTATATACTGTTGTATCAAATAATGGTCTTCTTACCGATTCTGGAGTTATACCAATATCCATACATTTGATATATCCAGCTGCCTCCCAGTAAGTGTCTACTATTATAAACTCTTCTGGTATTGGTTTATTAAAAACACAACTATTTTCTTTAACCATTATTACTGGAATACCAAATTCTAAACATGCTTTATGGGGTTCTCCAATACAACCATAAGGTGATACCATAAAATCAATATCACTTACATTTAATCTTGGACCTTCTCTTTCTTTACATATTCTGGGTGCTTTCCAAAGACCTTTTAAAATACAATGTAAATAATAATTTGATATATATTCTGCAGCTAATGCAGGATGTGATATACCATCAAATAAATGAAACATTTCAGGGTCTTCTTCCTCTGTAAAAGTATCAATTGGCGAATGTGCTATTGGTTTATTTACTAAATCAGCAACCTTTTTTGATGCTTCTGCCTCCACTCCTCCTATTGGATTAACTCCTTTTCCTGTTTTAAAATATTTAAGTGCTTTTTCTCTATCATCTATTTCTATCTCTGTATGAAGTGCTAATGCATCAAATTCATAATCATTAACTTGCTCTGCTAATTCTTCTACTCCAAATACATCTCCTGTTGCTTCTCCATATTTACCAAATTTTGCTATCATTTTTAATTCTGTTTCTAATTCTAATATTTCTGCATTAAGTCCAATTGTTGCACGAGCTGCGGATACTGAATTAATTGTTCCATAATGTATTGGTTTGTTTGCTACTACTAATAACTTGTTTGCTTGAGGATATTGTAAATCAATTAAGTCCCACATAAATCTATCAATAATACTTCCTTCTGTATACCACATGTTGTCTGTTTGTTCATTGATGTCTGATGCATTAACAACATTTGGATTTACTAAAAGGTTGTCACAACAGGATGCTATTAGTTTAGCTGCTGGTGTTGCATCACCAGCATGACCTCCTATTTTGCATCCAAGACCAGTTGGTATTATAAATACTCCGTTGAATTCTTTCATTGATAATTACCTCTATCAATTACATGTTGGTCTCTTATTTCTCCTTCAAAATATTCTTTGGTAAAATCTATGGCAACTTGTCCATCAAAATCTTTACAAGAAAATATGTTAACATATATTTCTCCTGTTAAGTCTAATGTATGAAATACTATACTACTTGTTAAAATAAATTGAACTCCAGATATACCTGATGTATGTGGTTCAGTCATTTTTTCTTCTTCTGGAACTCCTTCATCATCCCAAAATACAAGTTTGTCGCGAACCATATCTATCTTTTCATCACATAAAATCTCTAACCATTTTGCTATTGATTCTCTTGTGAACTTTTCTACATTACAACCTTTCAAATCAATTACTGCTTCCATTCCATATCTTTGCTTTCCTTTCGGAATGCATTTGGTTTCTAATACAGTTTTCATTTCCTTCCTCCTATAATCCAGGTCTCCATTCTTTTGGATGAGCCAACATTAATACATCATTACCTTTTCTATATGGTTTTATGATGTCACCTTTTTCTAATTCTTTAATATAATCCATTACTGATGATGTGAGTCTAATACCTTTAAGACTAACACCAGTTGTTCCAACTTGTCCTCTGGCAAACATCACTCGGTCTTGTAACTTATTGATACTTGCCATTGAAGCATCTCTTCTAATCATTTTAGTTGTTTGGTCTTCTGAAAAGCCAATTGATTTAAGATGTTTGTATTTATCAACATATCTATGTTTTAATTCATAGTCACTCAACTGCTTTTTTAATCTCATCTTTTTTGTTTTTCTTGCCATTTTACCATCCTCTTTTTGGTTGATTTTTATTCCACGTTCTTGGTGGATTAAAACCATAAGGTTTCATTTTTACTTTTGGTCTTTTATTTGATATTACATTTTGAATTCTTTTTGTTACAATATCAATTTCCTCTTTAGAACCCTCAATCTCCAATGTTAATGTTGCTTTCAAAATATCACCTTTTCTTTCTTTTTGATTTTTTGTTTGTTTTATATTTTCTTGTTGTTTTTGTTTCTTCTACTTCCTCATATGGTTGTCTAAATCCCATTGGTCGAACACCTCTGGGAGTTATTGTATGAGGACGAGCTGCATGTAATCCAAAATTAAATCTTTGTTTTTTAATAGGAGCATTTCTTGGAATTCTGGCTGGAGAATCATATACTCTTGCTCCTCTTGGAACGTTAACACTTCTTCTGGGTTGTTGTGGTTGTCTAAATCCTCTGGGTTGAAATACTCCTCCTCCCATTGGTATATTGATTCTTGTTCTTCGTTGTTGTGGTGCTCCAAATCGCATTGGTCTTTGCTGTGGTTGTCTCATTGCCATTCCTGGTCTTCGTTGTGGCATTGGTTCTTGGACAGGTTCTGGTTCAGGTTCTTTTGGAGGTTTTGGTTCCACTTGTTGTGTTCCAACTTGTATGTTGATTCCTCCTTGTGGTGGTTTGGGTTGCACTCCCCATGCTCTTTCTATTCTTGGTTGCATTACTTCTCTAGTCATTCCTTGTGAATGTGCTACATCTCTTGATGCTTCCAAAAATCCTCCAGCAACTCTCTGAGCTCCTCCTTTAACTTTACGACCAACTTCTCTTGCTGATTCTATTGTTTCATCAATTGATTGTTGTCTCTTTTGTAATTTTTCCATATAATCTGCAATATCTTTATCATTCATTACTTTATATTTTTGACCAGGAAAGTTTTCCTCTGCAAATTGTCTTGCTTCTATTCTGGATGGGAAAACAGTATCAACTACTGTATAAACTCCTGTTCCTGTTTTGATGTATAAATAAATAGGTTCTCCAGTTCCAAGTGGACGGGGTTCTTTTACTCTTTTAGCTTGTTTAACATCCTCTTCATAATCTTCTCTATCTTCTTCTACTGATTCTTCTGGTTCTCCCCTGCGTGCAATTATGTCTTCAATCTTTTGTGATTCTTCTTCTCCTGCATAATATCCTTTATCATTTGGCATTTTATCTTCTCCTTAATTTGGCATCATATTCTGCTTCATATTCTTTTAACTCAGCTTCCTGTTCTTCCAGGAGCTGTCTTCGTTCCCACGGGGAACCAAATCTTAATATTCTAACTAGGCGACGATGTTCCTTGATTAAATCAATATAAGGCGTTGATTTTGTTAGTTGTTTCATTTTAACTCCTTTTTACTGCATTAGTCCATTCATGTGGTGTAAATATAGCAATAACTCTCCAACCCTGATTTCCCCAGCCATCTGCCAATGCTTTTTCTTTTGCATCTTTTGGAGAATTTCCTTTATATGGTTTATATGACATTTCATATACTCGCTTAAATACTATTACATATGTTTTCATTCTCTATATCCTCCTTTAAATCTAAATCTTTGATAACCATTAAACCATTTTGCATCCATACAATAATCCCAAGCACAACCACTTTTAACATCTGCTATAATACAATAATCATCACCTATCTTTTTGGCTTTCATGTTTTTAACTGCATGAGTTCCCTTGTAATGAAACATAAAGTCTTCTGCTTCCTGTTTATTTTTGAAATCTAATATGATTTGTTTGTAAGTTTCTTTCATTTTACCACCACTTTCTTATGTAACCACATTCTTTACATTCTCCCCATCCCATCATTCTGATATGGATAGTGTTCTTCTTACATTTTGGACAGTATCTTTTTAATGAAACATCATGTTTGCTGTAATGAGACCATTTTGTCATTTTCTATCTCCCATAAACATGATACCAAAAACCATGTCTTAATGGTGCACCTTTTACAACTCTGCACCTGAGTCCATATTCTCTTCTTAACATATTTGCAAAGCTTTTTGCTGGAGCAGAACCTTGAAATGTTCCTTGATGTAAATATTGTTTACCATTAATTGTTTTGTATTTTGGACAAATACCTTCGTGTTCTGCTATTGTATATTTTTTCATTTTATCATCTTTACTATATCTTTTGGATTTACTTTCATTGAACCGCCTTTTACTGCAACTCCTATGTCACCATCTTGCCATAAAATATAAACTGTTCCTTGTACTTTTTCAGGTGCAAATGAATCATATTTCCAAGCATTTTTAACTATAACTAAATTGCCTACTTTTATTTTCATTTTTTCAAACTCCTTTTGTATTACCACTTTATTTTTTCATTCTTAGCAGCAGGATATGCAAATGCTAATGCACTTATTCTTGAATTACACCATCTTTTACTAGCTGTATTAGTAAAAGGATTCATATGTGTTGCTAAATATCCACTGCGTCCTATAATTTTATTAATAGAACCTTTATAATTGCCAAAATCATCATAAATTGACCAAGAAGGTAAAGGTCTTGATTCTGGGTCTTCCTTTTGCATATATTTCTTAACTACAACCATTCATTTCAAACTCCTTTGTTTAAGTATCTTTTACCTGTATAATGATGGTCTATACCAATTTTTGAACCAATATTATGAAATTTTTTACAATACATACAATAATATTTATTTGATGTTTTATGTTTTCCTATTGATTTCCAAATTGGGTTTTTTCTACTCATTTTATTTTCTCCTTAATGATTGCTCATAAGCCTCAATTCTTTTTAAATCTTCATATGCTTTAACATGACGGTGTTGTAGTTTTGGATTGTTAACAATATCAATTAATATTTTTTTAGCATACTTCCAGTGCTCATATCGAACACCCTTGATTTTTTTGGTTTTTACTCCTTTTTTTGGTTTAAAGTAATCTACAACATCAATACCTGGTCCATATGCTTTCTTTACTACTTTATATACATATTCTCCTTCTGTTCCAATGATAGGCATAATAACTTCTTCATAAGCATCATAACCAGCCATTGCATCAAGTCGGTCTTCCATCTTATCCATATGATGTCTTGGATTAGAGGTGAGTATGTCAATGTCATGAGGTTCTCTGGCAAATTCTCCAATTTGTGCTTTTAATGCTGTTGAACCATGTATGATTTGTTTGTATGTTTTAGCTCTTTTAAGAATAGCAGAATCAATTTCATCTTTAGTAATTCTTTTATCTCTATGTGGTTGTAAGAATGGGTTTTTTGCGAAGTGTGGTCTAAATGGTTTCATCTAATTCTCCTTTTACCATGATATCTTTTTGTTTTTTTAAATATAGTTTTTCTTCTATTTTGAGTCAATTTAAGTCTTCTTGCTTCTAATTTTCTTGACCTACTATTCATATAATCTCCTACCAGTATCTTGGGCGGTATCGGGGTCTGTAAGGTCTTTGGTTATATGGTCTATAACCATATCGGGATGGTCTTGCTCTTGGTCTGCGTTGGGTTCTACGTGTTCTTCTTTGGTTACCATACATGGTATCCATAACACCACGGGACATTCCAGCTAATAGTCCTAATCCAATACCAGCTCCTACTATTGGATATATTTGACCTGCTAATGCAGATGTATCATATCCATTTGACATATTTTACCTCCTATTTTACATAATGGTCTAAGAAAAAACTTGAAAGTTTTTTCAAATGTTCCATGAAATAACCATCTTCTACTGTAGACCCTTTTGCCTTTCGGTCAATTGCTACTTTTAAGCTTTTGATTTCTTCTTCACAATATTCTTTAAAATGTGCTTTTGATGTTGGATATTTAAACATATTTATGTCTCCTTCATTTTATTATAGCAACTCCTACATACAAGAATCATTCTGCCCCAGTCATCTCGAATTGTTACTCTTGCAGGATGTTTCCTACATATTGGACATTTTTTCATTTATTTCACTGTTTTTGGCTTGTATGGTTTTAAGCTTTGTTTAGCAAGATTTTTCATTTGCTTGTTTCTTTTCTTTTTTTCTTTCTTAAAACCTTTTAGGTCTCGTTTTAATTCAGCCTTTGCACTTTTTCCGTGTTTTACTTTTATCATTTTATTGCCTCCAAATTTTTATTTTCCTACTTTATGTCCCCAAATAGTTGCTCCTTGTCCATAACTTTTACTTATTGGGGTACATTTAAAGCCTGCTTTCATTCTCTCTTTACGAACTTGTTCTACTAACTTTCTATTTGATGCTACATAAGTTAATACCTTCCCTGAAGGTTTGCTTTTATATTTTATCCAATATACTGCCATTATTTCATCTCCTTGTAAACTTTCATTCCAGTGGAATATATTTTGTTTATATTTGCTGGTGTTAATGGCATAATTTTACCTGCTTGTTTTTCACCTGAACCATAAATTTCTATTCTTTTATTTGAACCCCATGATTCTACTTTAATAACTAGTCTATCAGAAAATATTCTATCTCCCCAAGTAAAATTAAATGTTATAGTAAATGCTGTGCTGATTCCAATATCAATATCAGTTGGTCTTAAAGCTGTTTTGAGTCTTTTAACTTGCCTTAATGCAGAAGTGTTCATTGCCAACTTATTTTCAAATGTTTTTATATCCATTTTCTACCAACTCCTACTTCCACATACAGGACAAGAACCTTCATTTTTATTCCACTTGCTTCTTAAACTATATTCTCCACACATAAAACAGTGTTTGTATTTCCACATTTTATCTGGGTCTATTCTTTTTACCATTTTATCACCATTCTCCAATCTTTTTTATTATATATAAAGGAAGAGGGTAATTTTAATAGTTTTACCCTTACCAACTGTCCCTCCTATATGAATACATTGCCCATACAACTGTCATTATTGCAAATATCATTAGAGCAACTCCCAATATTGTAAACACTTGGTCAGATGTTCCAATAACATCATAATAAGTAGTTGTATAAACAACTTTAATCATTTCTGTCATAGCACCTGAATATATATACATGGTAAAGTTGGTTTCTCCAATTGTTTCATTTGCATGGATTGATATATTGTTATACATCTTTGTTCCATTTTCAATATCTATTCCAAAGGCATATGATGTATTCATTATAATCCATGTATAATTTGTATCTCCTGGAGCTATTTGAGTTATGTTAAATGTTTCATTTGTTTGATTTGGTGCATAGTTACTGGAGAAATATGATAAGTTTTCAAAGTATGATTCATTTAAACGAACCCAATTTAGATAAAAGTCACCGCAGTTAGTTATATTAATCCAGAATGTTACTGATGTTGTGTTCCATTGTGTAGTAGACATATTTGCTTCTTTTGTTGCATAATAACACAATGTTGGGGTATCATTAAATGTTGCTGTATTTATTGTAGAACCATTGAATATTGCTGAGACTGTATTATCAATAGTTGTTCCATTTGCAAGTGGACCAGTGAGATTGTAATAAGTGACCATATAATATGTATTATCTTCATACCCAGACATATTCAAATATGATATATTATATCTACCAGCATCAATTCCAGATACTGTTTGATTTGTGTAAACAGGTGTTACTTTATCATATTCATATGTGTCATTGATATATCCATTTGTTAAGTTTACTTCTCCAACATTGGATGCATTAACCCACACACATAATGTATTATTTGGGAATACCATCCATTCTTTTGTAACATGGACTAATATTTCATCAGTTGTAAATGAGAAGTAACCACTTGATGGATATGTTGTTGAATCACCGCACCCACTTGTATCATTTAACAAAGCATACCACTGATATGTTGTATTATAATCCAGGTCGTATGATGAGAATGTTGTTGTTGCAGTGTTTCCTGAAAATGTCATATTTTGATATCCAATATATGTTCCATTTGCCCAAAAGAAACTTACATTAGTTGGGTCTAAATCAGCATCAGTTACTTTAACTGCAAATACTAAATCAGATATGTTCATTGATGTTAATCCATTTGGATATGAATTTGAACCTGCTGGAGCTGTTCCTCCTCCTTGTCCTGTTGTAAATGTATACATTACACTACTGTAATCATCTGAACCATAAGCTGCTCCTTCAGCAGCTGTTATGTTCCACCAATATGTTGTATTATGACTAAGACCACTCATTGTAAGTCCAATTGATGCATTGACTCCTGTTCCAGATGTTGAACTTCCATCACTACAGTTAATCCAATAACTACAAGTCCTTCCCTTTGAATTTAACAATGTAGTATTTACTGCAATATCATATGAACAGTTGGCTGATGTTGAACCGTTTGTAGGAACTGCTCCTGTAAATGATATATTGGTAAAACAATTAGTTGTTGCTACAGCAGAATCATTTAAGTATGAATGTATTCCAGTTGTTGAATTATATCCCCATGCTCTATAATACCAAGTTGTGCAGTTAGTTAATCCTGTATGATTATATGAACAATTATTTACTGTATAGTTATATAGAAGTTCACCAGCACCTGGATTACCTGGATAACCTGTTGTATTACCAACAATTGTAATATAATCAATACCAGAATCAGTTGCCCATGTTAAATTGATTGCTGTATAGTTGTATGCTGTTGCTGTAAATGACGAAGCACTTTTTGGATAAATTCTTATTGATTGATTAAGGGTTGTATTACTTTCAGGACCTCCTGCATCAGCTATTTGAACTCCAGTTGACGAATATTTTCCATCTGCTGAAAAATTCAAATACATTATTCCTGGATACATTGCTGTAAAGTTTGCTGCAAATGCTGTTAAGTTATCTGTAGTTCCAGCAACACTAAATGATTGAGGACCAGTTATATTTCCAGTTGTGTTGTCCCAGTCACCAGAGTCAGCAAAACCTGTTGCCCCCCACCATCCATATACGTGAATTCCTGTACAATTTACTATTCCAAGTCTATCCCATACATATGTTAAATTCCATACATACCATGCTGTGATTGTAGCACTACCTGGGTCTAAATAAATTGTAGCATTAAATGTATCATCAACCTCAAGGTATGATTCACTAAAGTAAATACCCATATAAGTATCAGCTGCCTGAGGCTGATAATCATCTGCTTTTGTATTCATTGGTGTTGCAACTGTTAATATACTTAAAACTAATATCATTGCAACAAAAAACTTGCCTATGTTGTTTCTTTTTTTCATTTCATCTACTCCTTAACTCTTATTTGTCCATATTGCATTTAAATCAAAGACGTTGATGGTATCATCTCCATCAACATCATATACTCCTAAATAATCATATCCTGCTCCTGTTCTATAAGTCCAATCTGTATTGAGGTCAAAGACATTAACTGTATTATCGAAATAGACATCATAACGACTTTCAGCTGTTTTAAATCTGAAAGTTTGATTCACCCAAACCTGTCCATCTGTGACATTAATGTACCAAGTGTACCAAGTTGCACCCCATCGCCAACGAGTATTGTATCTATCTGTATTATTAAAAGTTTGATTACTATTGTAAGTTCCATTATATACAGATGTATTTATTCCTATTGAATTCCATGCAGGAGTCCAACTATCATCAATTGATTTATTTGTAAAGAATGATACATTCATCATATCACCATCATCATCTGAAACATATACTGAAAGATTATCAAGCAATAATGGTGTTGAAGAATTGTCTCCAGCAGGATAAGTCCATACAATTTGTGGAGCATTATTGGAACCATAATAAATACTATGATTAGCAGATGAATTAGTACTACTATTTGATGATGTATTGGCAAAGTTTACCATAACTGTTCCATTACTTGCAGCATTTGCAGCAATACTAACATTTATAACAAAGTGTGCTTCTTCTCCCTGTGTTAAAATACCAGTTACATTAAAAACATAACAGTTATCATATGGATTTGTAACATTACCAGGAGCTGTTAAATTACAATCTATAAAAGTTACACTCTCAGGGAAGGTATCATTAACTGTAAGGTTAGCAACATCCTCATCACCAACATTTGAAATATTAATGTAATATTGAACATAAGTTATAGTTGAAGTGTCATATACTGTTGTAATGTTACTTTCTTTTGTGATATTAACCTCTGCTATGTGTTCAGCAATGGTTCCAACCTCTGTTCCTATCTGACCAAGACCCCAATACTGAAGATGATTATTATTAACACCATCCCAATCTTCATCCCACCAAAAATCCATAAGTTCATTGAAATCACTTATGTTCATATAGTTCTCCCAAGTTGTAAACGCATCTTCATCCATGTAAGGGGCATTTGTTGTTTCATTATAATTTTCCCAAGTAATTGCTATGTGTCCTGTTGGAACATTATTGTCTACAGGTATTGTCATAACATGTAAACCAAATACATCAGAAGCATTAAGATATTGACCACTTCCAACATATCCTTTTTCTAAATAATATAAAGGTATTCCAATTTCATACTGTCTATGACCACTATATCTATGCAATGCAGGAAGATATGAATAATCCAGCCATAACCAATACAAAGAAAGATTTGGAAATCCTATATTAAGATAAAGGTCATCAAGCATCATGTCATAGTCACCACCACGATTATATTCTGTTCCATTCCAGACATTATACCAGATATCATTATTACCATCATCATCCCACCAATGGAACAACCAATCATTGTCATCCCACTGCTTATTGTTATCTACATCAATACCAACAATCACACTATCATACTGGTCTTGTTCACCATCAGTTGTGTCTTGTATAGATATCATAAGTTCATTTTTGAAAAACCAATCTTCTATGTTAGCATGTGTACCAGAATAATAATAAACCGTGTCATTCTGGTTATCGTACATATCACTATAGATGCAGTCAACAGTTCCTGGTTCTGAATATTTGGATTCAAGATTGTAAAAGTCAGTATAATTTCTGTAAAGACAATATACTGAATCAACATAATGTCCAGTTGACATTCCACCAAAGAAGAAATAGTCCATTACTAAATCCCCTATTTCATTCCAAGCAGTTACCCAGTCTGAATCATTATAAGCTTTGAAATACATCAAAGGAACACCAGTACTGTTGAAAAGGTCAGTATGGTTCTCAACCTCAGTGATATTACTTGAACGAGTATAGTTAAGCCTCCAATCATTAATATAATCAAAGTCCGCACAATACCTGTCGTCACCTGGGTGCCACACACATAAACCGAAACATTCAGCTTCATCATGTATAATAGGAGAAGTTGGAAAAGTATCACTTGAAAGATTACCTTGATATTCCCAACCAGATGGTTCATCTATCCAATTACTATATTCCCAGACTTTGACAGATAAATCACCACTATGTTCATTATAAAGATATTTGAGATACACACCATCATACCATGGGTCAGGTTCGTCCTCTGAAGTTTGAGTTGCATTACAAGACCAGTTATAAACTCCAAAGTTATATATTGAACCACCATTAGTTAATTCAGTGCTATCATTTGTATTAACAAGAACACCATCTCTCATAGATGCAAAACCAATGCCACCAAATGTTACAAGTATCATATCGAAATTACTCTGATTTTCAAAAGCATAAACAACTCCAATGAAAGGTTCACCTGTTGAATCATTCAACAAAGTGTATCTCATCCTCAGTGCGCCCATTGACCTATTGGAACAAGAATCATTAGCAATAGTATATGATAAAGAATTAGCATCTCCACCAAGAATGTCTGAATTGTTATATTGGTATACCCAACCCCAATCAGCGTCACCAATTACTGATGTGTTATATGGTGCCCATCTAAGATAGTCCCCTTCATAGTCATTCCAAAGTTCATCAAGACACTCACGACCAGAACAAGGTCTACCTATATATTCAGACACTGTCCAATTACTGGTCTCATCAGGATTTGGATAACAAGAATAGTTTGTAAATTGAGAATGAACATAACATTCTGAGGTATTGAAATGCATTGAATCCCACCATTCAAACTCAATATCCGTTATATAAACACCAACAGTGTTTGCACTAAAGTTTTGTCCAACAAGAGTACAATTAAACTCAAGCCATATGAAATCACCAAGTGTCATATTGTCTACTTCTGCCTGTGGCAAATTCCATGTAAGATGACCATGACCAGGATATGTACAAGTTGCATCCTCCCAGGTATCATAATCAGCTATCCTTTGATATGTAGTTCCATTACTTGAAAATGTAATATTAGCAGTGTAATTATTATATCTTAATGAATCATAAAATGTTTCAAATATAGTTATATTATCTCTAATGTCTCCACCAGTACATTCAATTGTGATATTAAATGTTACTTCTTCCCCTACACTTGCATTATGATAATGAGACCATTCAGAACCATTCCAAACAGTTTTGTTCACAGCCATTGATTGATTTTGATAAATGTACCAGGCAACTTCAATTACCGTTTTAAATGCTCCTGGTGATTCTTCTACATCACAATCAGCAGCCCAGTTAAGAGCAGACCAATTAGTTACATTCATATCAGGAGGATAATCAATTACTTCACAAGCAGCACCGTCAGCAAAATCAGAAGTAATATTTATGTTCCATCCATCATAACTTACATTCTCTGTCCAGTTGTGAGAACCATTTCCATATAACAAATGGTCATGAAGTGAATGCCAACCAAAGACCTCGCCAGATTCATTAGCATCATAGAATGGGTCACAAAATATTAACTGAGGACTACCAGAAGTATTAAACCCATTGCATTGAACATAGTGTCCTCCAATTCTATTTGCAAATCCACCTACTGGGTCCCAAGTATACATTCCTAATAGTAAAATAACATCATGACATTGTATTAAATGATTTGTTATATTGCTATAATTAACTCCCTGAATATTATAACATTCATCAGCAAGTCCTTCTACTTCTACTATGATGTCATCAGTTGTAAGGTTAAGATAGTTCATGGTATTATTGATTCCAAGAGACATGTTCTCTGCATTTGTTCCGTATGTTATTCCTGGTGCACCTGCTGGGACTGAAGTATTAAGGAGACCAGCAAGCCAATCAATTGTTGGAATTACATTATTTGGGTCTTTTGAACCACTGCCATAAAAATCTGGTAAATTGTATCCTGATTCAGTTGCATTATGAATCTTACAATCCATCCACCAAATACAATTTAAAAGTGCAACTGGACCATCATAAGACCATTGAATATTCCATGGACCACCAGGACCAATTCCCCACCAATTATCTTGCTTCTGGTCAAAATCTGGAACACCATAAGTGCAATTATTATATCCAGGTTTTAATGTCCATTCTGCTCTTGGGTCATCTTCTGTTCTAAAAGTATATGTAAAGTTTTTCCAATGGGGTGACCCACCTTCATATTCAAAACTGGCTATCCATTGATATTCTGTTGAATAATTATTTCCCCAATATTCTTGTGAATGTGTTGTTAAACTTGTTCCATTTGAAGAAAGTTCAAATGGTCCAACTGTAAATTCATTTTCTTCTTCTATTAAGAAATAAGTTAAATTACAATATTCTCCATATGATTGATTATGTGTTAATTGAATAGAATTAACAGGAATAGAAATATCTGTTGAACCATCAATTGGAACAAGGTTTGTTGGATTTCCTATTTCTGTTAAATAAAAGTTTCTATCATTATGTGTATATGATGATGCATTAGTTGTCTCTGATATATTTGTATGAATTATATATTGGTTTCCTTGATATCCCCAGTGACTAAAGTTAAAAGTATATTGTGAGTTGTTTCTTTGTTCATCTCCTGTTATTGTTATATTTGCTATTGTATATATCCAAGCATCATTTTTATCAGCAAAAGTTACATTCATATAACAGTCATTATAGTTTGGGTCTCCTATCCATTCTAAATTTACTGTTATATTTTCTGTTGCATTAATATAATATATTTCATCATTTGCAGGTTTGTTAATTATTGGTTTAGTTGGAGGGAATGATGTATTACCTAATATATCATAAAACAACTGACTCCAAGTTCCATTTCCTCCATCTTCTGTTTCAGCATAAAACTTGTAAAGGACTGTATCCACATTAGGGTTACCAACATTAAAGTTTACATCAGGCGTTCCTTTTCTTGTAATGTTTGCATATACATCATACATTTCATCTGGTGATAATGTCCTATTCCATAATCTTACATCATCAATCGAACCTTCAAATCCTGCAGTTATACCATATCTTGTACCAATATAAATATCTCCAAATCCTGACTCCATATCGCCTGTGCCAGTAAACCCAGATTGTCTGTAAACCTCTGTTCCATTGACATATAGAATGACCGTTTCTGGTTCTGTTGAATTAAATGTAGCGGCAACATGATACCAAATATCTCCATCAAATAAATAATCACTATCTGTTGATTCTTGTTTCCATCCACTTCTATAAAAACCAAATCTTGGTCTATTTTTATTGTTTGATGTTCCAAATCTAAATGAATCTTCCTTTGATATCCAATAATCATAAGGAGCTAAATTTGTTGGATTCATCCATAATGATACTGTCATTTCATTTGTAAAGTTTAAATGTCCATCTGGGTCGTTTGTAACATTAACATAATCTGTTGTTCCATTGAAATCTAAACAACTTCCTTCATGTCCTGAAGCATTCCAAGTTGCACCATGACGAGTTCCATTATGATAATGTCCTGTGAATATACTTGAATGGTCAACTAAATTATCTCCAGAGCCTTCATTAAATTCTAATCTTAATACTTTATCATCTATTGTATCATTTCCAAGAGGATACCAAGTTTCACCATCATTTGTTGATACATCTGCTACACTTGAATTTAAAAAATCGTGATAATATTCATCTTCTGAAACATTATCATCAGCATAATAAAGTTTCCAAGCATTATTATATTCAACCTCACTTGTGAAAACTAAATAATATGAAAATGTCATATTAACTGTTCCAATTGTTAGGTTACGAGCCGTATATGTTATATCATAATAAGATGAATTTAGTTTTGTCCATTCATATGATTCGTTTGGCATTACACTTCCTATAAATACGGCATTTGGCGAAGTTGATGGGTCTTCATTTCCGAATGAACTATTAGCATAGTATACATTTAATGGTTGAGAGCCTGATGTTGCATTTGCATAAAATAAAGCGTGATATGTTGCATTCCCCCAATCCCAACGGCTTGTTGTATCTGACGGTATTCCTGTAACATCATATTCTGTTCTAATCATATTATTTTCATAAATTGGTATATATTGGTCTGTTTTATTTTCATTTACTAAATTATATCTATCTACATACCAAATTTGTGGAAATAAAGTATCAGCTGGTATATTAAAATTAAACTGTGTATAATTTGCTCCCCATTCCCATTCTGTAATCTCAAAACAAGAAGGTGGCACATTATCCATTGTTATTGCTTGCCATTCTCCAATAGTACCAAGTTCGCCTGTACCAGAATCATTAAATCTTACTTCATACCATGTATTTAATCCTCTTCCATGACATCTAACTGAATTTGGTTGCAAAACATCAGGAGGAATCATAAAAGACCAATTATAAGATACAAGAGTATTATTTGGTGATACACCTGTTGCTATTAATATTGATTCGTTGTTGATTGGTGTATTAACTGATGATATATTAAATACATAGGTTAAAACACCTGATGAAGACTCATTAATGTCTGGTGCTGAAATAATAGTTATTGTAATATTTTCATCTTGTGGGTCATAATCTTGTTTTACTATGTTAGTAGGACTTACTGGTGTAACAGTAAATAAAGGAAAAGCAGATATAATTAAAATTAATACAATAACGTAAATACCTCCTTTTCTCTTTAATTTTTTCATATTATTCTTATGTATAATTTGCTAATACGAATGATACGTCCTGAACGTTAATAAGTCCATTCCAATTCACATCATATATAGTATCATCATATGGAGGTGAATAATAGGAAAGAACATATGATACGTCTTGTACATTTATCAAACCGTTTCCATTAACATCCATTCTTGCGTCTTTTCCTACTGTTTGATTGATTGTTTGATAATAATATGTGTTGTTAATCCAAGTTGTTCCATCTGTCATATTTACATACCAAACATATGGAGTGTGACCAAATATGAATTCTGTTGTTGCATTTGAACTAGCAAGGTCATCAACAACAATCCTGCCTGTATTCTCTCCTGAAAAACTCTTTAGTAATGAAGTGGTGTTTGTTTCTGGAGACATATTCATAAAGTAAATATAAACATCAACATTTGTTCCGACTATTGATATGCTTATATTTGTTGGAGCAACTGCGACTTCATATGACATATTTGTTGGGAATGGTGTTTCCATTGTCATGCTCATAGTTGTGAAATTATAAGTTTCGTTTTTATTTGAATTTCCATCTGATAAATTCACAGACCACCAATATGTTGTATTTAGAGCACTAAAGTTAGAGTTTTCTTGATAAATTATAGTATCTCCACCAGACATATCTATTGTATCATTATGAGCAAATTGAACCCAAGCACCAGATGAATTACTCCACCAGGTTGCGTTAAGATAATCTCCGTTATCATCTGATATTGTTATGTTCATCATTGGAGTTGTTGATTGGTCTGTACTTTCGTTTTCAGGAATTTCTCCTGTTAAATTTGGTACTATATTTGCGGCTGTTGTGAAGTTATAAACAGCACTGACATTTCCTTCTGCTGTTCCATCATCTACGAATACCTGCCACCAGTATTTGGTTGAATATTGATTTGCTAGAGTATATCTCCAATAAACTGTTGAGTTTGCTGTTACAGATAAATTTGTTTGAGATTCATTGAATATTGCTCCATCAGAACTGTTAAAGAAGTTAACAGTTAATGTATCTCCGTTTGAATCGTTTGCCCATATCCTGCACATTGGAACTCTGTAAGCATTTGTACTTCCGTTTGCTGGATATATCAAACATATTGTTGGTGGGCTAGATGTTGTATTAAAACAAGTATAGTTCATAAGAGAATAGTTTCCTTCCGTTATATTATACCCCCAAATGGTGTAATAGTATGTTGTTCCAAAACATAATCCAGAATGGTTGTAAACTCCCAGTGTTCCGTTGTAAATCTCAGTACCATTTGAAGGTATATTTGGATATGTGTTCCAATAAGTATCGTTAACAATCACTACATTCCTGTCTGCACCATTTGAACAGTTCATCCAAGTTAAATTGATAACTGTGTTGTTCCAAGTAGACCCTTCAAAATCTGTTGGAGAACAACAAGTATAATTGAATTGCCACCATGTTGACCAATTACTCCAGGAATATGAGTCTGTTGTAAAGTAATATGTAGCGTTTGACCAATATCCATCTGTATCATTTACTGATACATTCCAATAATATGTTGTAGTTGAAGTATTAGCAAAGGTTGCCCTCCATCTTTGGGTTGAACCAGAAGCACAAGATGAATTGTATCCTAAAATTACCCATTCACCTGAAGCATTCGTTGACCATGTTACATTCATTGTTTGTACTTGTGGGTCTGCTATCGTAATATTGAGCCACGGATATAACTCAATACCAGATGAACCGTTTGTTGGTTGTGGACTTGAAAGAACAGGGTTATTTCCTTGAACTGTAGTTAAACCTGAGAATGTTAAAGTATCATATGCTGTAAAGTTTTGAGACCTTGTTGTAAAGTAATAAAAAGTATTGTTTGATATATTACTATAAGTATCCGTTACGTTTACCCAAACTGTATATGTTGTATCATATGCTAATCCAGTTAAACTACAATTGTAACTTCTATTTGATGAATATGTTGATGAATTACTGTCTCCAGAACCAGTTGATGGTTCAATCGACCAATTAAAAGAATGACCTTCTAAATCGTGGATAGTAATATTCCAAACTGTTGTTTCAGCTGAAACTTGGGTACTTCCGTTTGTTGGGTTTTCGTTCATCATTATTGGAGCCGTATCTGATTCAACAGTAAATGTGTAAGAGTCATTTGTCCAATTATCAGTATTGTAAACAGAAGCATTTACCCATACTGTATATGTTGTTCCGAATGATAAATTACCAGCAATCTCCATCCATTTACTTCCGTTGTTTGCATCATTTACTGTTAAGTTTGAACCAATTGATGATTCAATTGACCAGTTGAATCCTTCTCCGTGTGGTGATTTAACTGTTATATTCCATTGTTTTGTTGATATAAGAACATCAGTTTCTCCGTCTGATGGGTTTGGATTTTTTTGAGATGGATTAGTTCCTTGGAACGAAGCATAACTAGAACAATTACCATCTGAATACTTTCCTAATCCTAATGGAACCCACTCAGCATATTCCCAAACTCTATAATAATAGGTTTGTCCAATAACCATTGATGAGTTTTCATAATAGTTATTTTCCCCTAAATAAACCAGTTCTGTTCCTTCAGACGTTCTGTCTGTTGGGTATCCAGTATGGTTTTGGAATAAAGCACTCTTGTTATATCCGTCTCCATGATTCCATGAAATATTAAAAGTGTTTCCTACCTCTGATATTGTCATACTTGTTGGAGTTTGTGGTTTTGTAAGGAAATATGATGAATTCCAAGATGAATTCCATCCATTTGTATTATTTGCTCTTGTTCTAAAGTAGTAAAAAGTTCCGTTTGATAGATTTGAAGCATTTAATGAAAATGTTGTTCCAACATCTGTAATTCCAACTGACTCGTTTCCATCTGGATAAGTATAATCTGCTGTTTGATTGTGCCATTCAAAATAACAATATGTTGGTAATGATTGGTTAGTAAATAAAAATCAGTGTAAAGTTGCGTTTGTTTCTTCTACATATTCTGAATAATTAACTGAAACATTTGGAACATCACCACCTGATATATTAACAATTCCACCGAATCCTAATGTTGTATATAATTCAAAAGGGTTGTCTTCTACTGAAAATGTACATACTGATATATTTAATGTGTCAGACACGTTAATTCCAGTAGTTGCATTTATGTAAACTGTATATGTTGTAGAATATGATAAACCAGATATTGATGCTGATTTGCTTCCGTTTGTATCATAATTTGTAGAACTAGAACCAACATTTGGAGAAGTTTGAATTGTCCAATTGAATAACCCACCAAATGGGTTTTTAATAGTTACATTCCATGTCGATGTTGATACAGATAAATCTGTTGAACCGTTTGTTGGATTAGGGTTTGTAAACACAGCTTTATCTGGTGATTCAACATCTAATTTTCCATTGAAAGTTAAAATACTATACAAAGAAAAAGCTTGAGTATCATACTCTTCATCATCTGCAGATACAACTGTAGTTATAAATAAAATTGTAATTAACAATACCATTGTAAATATTACTTTTTTCATTCTAATGCTCTCACCCTACAATAATATAAACCATATGATTGCAATTCATAAGCTTCAGGAAGTGTAAATGTTACATTTGTTGTATCATCATATTCAGTTGGATAGTTAATTTCATTAATATCTGAAATATTTACTAATAAACTTGAAAAATCCGAATCTGATGCAATTTGTAAATGATAATTAACTGCATCTGAAATTTTATCCCAAACAAAAATAGGAGTTGAATTATATAAAGTTGTTCCATTAGAGCCCCCATCTATTGAAATAAACTCTGGTTTTTCTTTAAAAGATTTGTTAAGAGTAAATGTATCAAGGACTGCTCCCGTGTTGTATCGGATAGCTTTTATTGTTAAATTGCCTTCCGAAACATTACACCTTAAATATCCCCAATTAGAAGGCCAATCACCCGGGTCTACTCTGTTTCCTGTTCCTGTTGCATAAAAATCTTCAATATCGTCAGGAACACCATCAGGAATACCACCCTTTGGTTGCCAGTTACAGCCTTCACTAGAACAAGTATAATATGTTGTTCCGTTGTCTTCTGGTTGTGCTTCAACAGTTTCATTATTATAAATTCTTTTTGTTCTTAAAAAGAAATGGTCATGTCCCTGAAAATAAACATCAACACCGTATTGGTCAAACAAAGAACCAAAAGATGTTAACCAATCTGCGGTTGTTCCTGTATAACATTCTGTTTCTTTGTTTACTCTATAAGGGCTTGTATGTCCAAAACATAAAATAAAAGATATATCATTATCATTTGATGCGTTTTGTAAATCTGATTCCAACCAATTATACAACGGACTTCCAACAGCATAAGTTGGCAGACAATCACACCCTTGAAAACCTTGTAAAGCACAATTCTCTAATCTCCAAGGTATAACTTGAACTGATACAAAATGAATTTGTTTGTAATCAAAACTAAACCACTGTTTATTTAATAAATTTCCAGCTCCATCAACTGATTCATTATAATTATTTGGTGGTGGATGAAAAAAATCACGATATGCGTATAATTGTGTATAAATATCTTCTGTATACTCATGACAACCTACTGTTGATACTGTCATTGTATTTAATTGATGACACGATGATACAAGCTGTTGAGTCATATTTCCCCAAATTTCTTTTAAATATGGATAACCAACAACATCACCCATATGTATAATCAAATCTACATCATTTTCTCTAGATATCATATCATCAAAACATTGCTTACAATAGCTACATCTTGTTTGAGTATCTGGTTGAGTATCTCCCCATATTATAAAATTTATTTCATCATCATAACTTCCTGAACCAGGTAATGTATAATGAAATTCATTGCTATATGTTCCACTACTATTTACTCTATAATAAAATGTTTCCCAAGGAGAAGTTAATTGAGCAATTTGTATGTATTCACCAAAATAATCATATGATTTTGTCCATCCTCCAATTGCTCCCCAATATGATGAGGTCGTATCATTTGTATCTGCATCTGCTTCGTGGGTGTAAACACCAGTGTTTTCTCCATACTCAACTTTATTGCTTCCTGAATTATTTTCATTTGTAGTCCAACAAACAGTGATTGTATTTTCTGATACGTTTTGAAGCCACGGTCCTAAACGAATAACTGTTGCTTGTGTATCAACTGATGATGAAGGAGAAGGAAAAAACAAAAAACAAAAAATCAATATAATAATTATTGAAATTATTTTAATTTTTTGGTGTCCTTTAGTTATACTCATTTACTAACCTCATGTATTATGGCCAATGTAAATTTTCCATGAATCAGTTACAGAAGTAGAAAATGTTGTAGCTGAAGATGTTGCAGGAACTTCTAATTTAAATCTACAATATATACTTATGTTAGTATCAGTAATTCCTCCGTTTGTAAATGGATTAGAACCATACATACCATTTGAATCTGCCCACCCAGAAGAATTTACAGAAACATTACTTCCTCCATCTGAAAAAGATGAAGTATTTATGTCTGTTAAATCACCACTGCCATTCCATGTTACATTATCACTACTAAATACGACACTAATGTTTGATGCATTTATCCATTCGTTTGTATCATTTAAATTATCTATAAATACTCTTATTTCTGTAACATTATCTGATGAATTAACAGACAAATTAATTTCTAAAGTTTCGTAGTAACCTCCTGTTGTATTACACCAAAGAGTTGAACCCGCTGTTCCTGTCCAAGTTATTCTGTTGTTTTGTAAACCACCAATTGAATATGATGATGATGATTCGGATTCAAAATCTACTTGGTCTCCAAACGTTAAAAAGTTTGTTGATTCGTTTTGAGAATGAAACGTTGTATTTAACCAATCATCGCTTCTTTTAATATTTGAAAATCTTATTTCATCCATTTGACCGTTCCAATATTGACCAGAAAGCGTGTGACTTACTCCAACAGTTGTACCATTAGTAAAATATCCTGTTGTTCCATCTGTTAAACCAACTGCATATGATGTATTAACCAAAAACGATTGAGCCCCGTTCTCCCAACCAGCATTTAAATGATGCCAACATTTATTTGCTACTGGAGAAGCATCAAACCAAAGTCTCCATTGATATACATTACCATCTTTTGAATAAAAGTAATAAGTATCATTAGCAGCAAGTAATGCTAACACAATATAATCTGTGTCTCCAGGTCTATCATATACTACTCCTTGATTGTCATCTCCTCCTG
>Ga0272443_10000373_pt1 | contig 85874 bp, 87 predicted proteins | sample SSMAcet12_FD_193581 | JGI IMG/M metagenome (GOLD analysis project Ga0272443, IMG submission 193581) | Marine sediment archaeal communities from Little Sippewissett salt marsh, Falmouth, MA, United States - SSM-Acet-12 | ecosystem: Environmental > Aquatic > Marine > Wetlands > Sediment ...
TTTCTGCATGCGTCGCCGCCATTCCGGACGCCGGAAAAGAGGTCATTTCAAGAGAGTCTCCGCTTTCAAGCAGTCTTTCTGCAAGCTTGACCTGCGCAAAGCCCATGCCGTCGCCGATGAAATAAAAAACATATCTGGGAACAACGTGTTGAGGAGGGATTCGGTCAGATTGAACCAGCTCCGAAGCAGTGCAAGCAGCCAGGCAGAACACCGCACTGATACAGGACAATAACCGAACAAACCTATGGCTGTAAGCTCTCATATGCAATTACTCCTCAACTGACTGATTCGGGAATCTATATAATCAACAATGGTTGCTATCGCAACGTCCTTTTCGCAATCACAGAACATCTGGTGCTCAGAACGTTCAAGCCAGACCATATCTTTTTCATTCGGTTCAGTCCCAACACCATTGAAAACAATATTCGAACTGTCCTGAGTCACCGTCTGGTCCTTACGGTTGTGCATGATAAGCATCGGGCAATGGATATCGTGAAGGCGCGACTCGGTAAACGAAATCAATTCAAAAAAAGACATGATGGCATCGGTCGGGGCCCATAGATAGTGAACCTCCCGGCTCTTCACATCCCGGTCACTGAAAGCGACATTGAGGTCCCAGCTTTTTATGAATGACTGCAGCATGGGAGCCAGAAAGTGGAGCGGTCTTCCGGGGCCAAGCATGGATACAAGACGAAATGAAGGTGCCGCAACCACGACAGAATCAAGTTGAGCTCCCTGATATTTTGCCGCCAGATTCAGTGCGATAAGCGCTCCCATACTATGGCCGACAACAAACACCTTGTCGACTTTTTCAGACAACGCATGAAAGGCCGTTTCAGCATCTCTCATCCAGTCACACCAGGTTACTCCCCGCAACTTTTCAGGCGAAGACTCACTATGGCCTTTGAGAACAGGAACGCTGACACGAAGGGACAGCTTTTCAAGCGGTTCTACAAGCGAATTGACACTCTCGATCGTAGCGGTAAACCCATGGATAATCAGAACTCCGAATACGTCGTTTCTCATATTCACTCCTCTATCCGATCATTTCGCAGTTATACTGACTTGAATTTTAAAGTACGGCAATCCCGTCAAAAAACCATTCTGCCTTGCATTTTGATTCCATGTCTGCCAACCATCCTGAGAAAATGGTAAATATCATCACTTTTAATTACTTTTCATAAACAGGGTTTACTTAATCACCCTGATTTCAGAAGTTGCTGACACCATGCGGACACTACCTGTTTTCATAGCGCTTGTTCTGCTGCTGAGTTCATGCTCTGTAGTGAAAACTACAGCGAAAGCTGCATATTCAGTCGGAGAATTCGCGGTAAACACCGTAACCTCGCCATTCACTCATGACGAGATCGAGTCCATTGACGGGCTCTCTCCTGAAGAAGCCGTCAGGCAGGGTCGGGTTAAAAACGCGCCCTACGTCGTTTTCGGAAAAACCTACGTTCCAATGAGCGTTGATGAGTCTGAAAATTACAGAGAGACCGGTGTCGCCTCATGGTACGGTATGGAAACCAGGAAAAAAGATGGCGGCCATATGACGGCCAACGGTGAAAAGTTTGATCCTGACAAGTTCAGCGCGGCGCATAAATACCTTCCACTGCCGATTCATGTCCGCGTCACCAACCTTGAGACAAGAGAATCGCTCATTGTCCGCGTCAATGATCGCGGGCCTTTTGCACATGACAGAGTCATTGACCTCAGCGCCGGTGCGGCAAAAAAACTCGGGTTCTATCAAACAGGGACCGCCAGGGTATCAATTGAAGTTGTCACGCAAAGCGCGGATGCAGGACCCTGAGCATGGGAACAATGACTCTACCTCTTTCTGCAATGACCGATAGCCGAACATTTTACGACAAGGTTTATGAGCTTGTCCGTCTCATCCCCGCTGGAAAAGTCTCCACCTACGGCTCAATTGCCCAGAGCATAAGCATTCGTTCGGCAGCGAGAATGGTAGGATGGGCATTGAACCAGGCTGACCTTGAACAGGTTCCGGCTCATAGGGTTGTCAACCGGAACGGAGAATTGACGGGAAAAAATCACTTCATCACCCCTGACACCATGCGCCTGATGCTTGAAAAAGAAGGTGTCAGCTTCAGAAGAGACGGTTCGGTCGATATGGAAAAACACCTCTATCGTTTCACCCCTGCTGTATCACAGAAGCATCGTCCATAAACCGCTTGAGCCCTGAATCGGTCAACGGATGTTTCAGTAGCTGTCCTATGACGGCGAAAGGTATGGTTGCAATATCGGCGCCCATCAGAGCCGCCTCGACAACATGCTGCGGATGACGAATACTTGCGACAAGCACTTCAGTCGAGAAACGGTAGTTATCATATATTCTGACTATCTGATCCACAAGCGCCATACCCTCGGTACTGATATCGTCAAGCCTTCCGACGAAAGGGCTGACAAACGAAGCCCCCGCCTTGGCTGCGAGGATTGCCTGTGATGGCGAAAAAACAAGGGTCGCGTTGATCCTGATACCATTGCCGGACAAATGACGCATCGCTTGAAGCCCTTCACGGGTAAGGGGGCATTTCACCACGACATTGTCATGTATCGCCGCCAGCTCCTCCCCCTGGGAAATCATCTCCTCCGATGAGAGTGTCGTCACTTCCGCGCTGACAGGACCGTCGACAATCTCACAGATCTTCGCGATATGATCCTTGAAATCCTGATAGGTGAACTTCTCAGGATCGCTGACGATTTTTGCCACCAGGGAAGGATTTGTTGTGACACCGTCAAGCACGCCCAGATCATTGGCCGCACTGATCTCTTCCAGATCCGCCGTATCGATAAAAAATTTCATGTGGGCTCCGTTTTTTTCTATTATCAGATGCTCGCCTCTTCACGTATCATGGACAATGCCGTCATGACAAGTGGTATTTTTTTCGGCTACCGGCATTTCAGCGTCATGCTGGACTTGACCCGGCATCCATTCCGATATATCAACACCAGCAACGGATCTCCGGGTAAGACCTGTGAAATATTCTTTTGCATTTCACGGGTCAAGCACGAAGATGACTGAAAAAAAACAGCATTGTCGCACACCGGGGCACGACAGCTCTTCCCCGTCCGGACTAGCTGTTCCCGGTCAGCACCGGCTCTTCCGCGAGCAATGCGTTGAAGTTCTTTGCTTCGCGGCCTTCCCAGCCTTTTTTGTGATAGGCGTAACCGGCCAGAAGCGGCAGCGCGATGGTCGCTTCAGAAAAAACCATCTGCTCGTGGACGGTATCGACCTTGCCCCACGAACTGGCCTCTTTCAGGGTTGAGCCTGAAAGAGCGCCGTCGCGCTCGTCGGCGACGGTCACCTGCACCGCATAGGTGTGCATGGATACATCCTCGTATCCGAGCACTTCGGCGGCAACGACAATATCCTGAGTAAAGTTTTTCGGCACACCGCCGCCCATCATCAGGATACCTGTTTTGTCGTTGGCTATCTTGATTCTGGTCAGTTCGCGAAAATCCTTTACGGAATCTATAGTTACCTGTTCCTGCGGATGGTGCCACTGGTGGTGAACCAGACCGAATCCTGCAGAGCAGTCGGAAAAAGCAGGAACGAAAATCGGAACCCCTTTCTCGAATGCCTTATAGACGATCGAGTTACGATCAAGGTTCTTTTCGTCGATATACCGGCCCATTTCCATGATGAACTCTCTGGAGGAGTACGCTCCGGGCTTCATGGAATTCGCGATGACGGCCATCGTATCGTCACACACCCTGAGTTCATCCTCATCGATATAGGTATCATAGATACGGTCGATACTCATCTCCCTGAGCAGGGCATCATCGGAAAAAGGGTCTCCTTTATAGTGCCTGAACCCCAGGGCTTCGAAGAAATCCTGATCGACTATATTCGCTCCGGTAGACACGATAACGTCTATCATATTGTGCTCGATCATATCGATAATCACCTGCTTGAGCCCTGCGCTTACAAGCGAGCCTGCAAGAGTCAGGATAACCGCACACTCCCTGTCCCGCTGCATCATATCGACAATCGATGCCGCCCTCGACAGATTCCTTGCCTGAAAAGCGGTCTCGCCCATCTGATCGATAAGCGGGACCACGTCGACAGACTTGATATCGATATGTCTGACCGGTTCTTTCAGGAGGTCCTGTTTTGTTATTTCTGTATGCATGATAGTGGTTGCTTTCTGTAAAATAATAGTGCCTGCCTGAAATAGCGCCCTGACTTCGGCTGATCGCCCGACCGGCTTCAGGCAAACCTCTTTGCTTTTTGCTCTGAAAAAAGGGGCGTATCAAAAAAACTTAACGGAAATCGGAAAATACCGCAACTCAGGGGAGACAAAAAAAGAGAGCAAGCTGACTATATCACACATTCAAATTACCGGATGCTGCTTCCTTCCGGATCTGACATGGTTGGGTAACCAAATGTTGTATAGGACTTGCTCTCAAAACTTTTTCTATGCCGAAGGGCTTGAATATAGCACGAAAAAAACATTCAAAGCAAATAAAAAAAGAACAATACGGCACTGATCGATACAAACAGCTTTTTTCTTTATGGCAACTGTTATAAATTCCAGTCCATTAACAGAACCCTGTACGCGAACCTGCTGACAGGCGCGAGGCAGTCACCGCGCCGATCATGACACACTATGAGCAAAAAAAGAATTTTAAGCGGCATGCGCCCTACCGGCAAGCTGCATCTGGGCCACTTTACCGGCGCTCTTGAAAACTGGGTCGCCCGGCAAAACGAGCTGGATGCTGACGGCCAGAGAGCTTTCGAGACATTTTTTCTTATCGCCGATTACCATAATCTCACCACTTCGCTCGAAACATCAGATATCTTCGACTGTACCATCGATATGGCTACAGACTGGCTCGCGGCTGGTGTCGATCCGGAAAAAAGCCCGATCTTTCGCCAGTCCAGGGTGAAAGAACATACAGAACTGTTCCTTATCTACTCGATGCTTATCACCGCGTCGAGACTTGAGCGAAACCCTACACTCAAGGACCAGTTGAGAGACCTCAATATGGACGCCGTTTCCTACGGTCATCTCGGTTATCCTGTTCTTCAGGCCGCCGATATACTGCTCTACAAGGGAAATATCGTTCCGGTCGGGGAAGATCAGCTGCCTCATGTTGAAATAACCAGAGAAATAGCCAGGCGCTTCAACAATCAGTATCAGCACCCCGTCTTCGGCGACGTATTTGAGGAACCCGAACCGAAAATCACGAAGTTTTCGCGACTTGCAGGTCTGGACGGCAAAACGAAAATGTCGAAATCACTGGGAAACACCATTCTTCTCTCCGATAAGCCGGAGGAGGTTTTCAATAAACTGCGTAAAGCGGTTACCGATACACAGAAAATCAGAAAAAACGATCCGGGACGACCGGAAGTCTGTACGGTTTTCAGTTACCACCGCAGATTTTCAGACCCTGACTCGGTTGAATCGATAGCACGTGACTGCAGATCAGGCGCTCTGGGTTGTGTCGACTGCAAAAAAGCATGCGCTGAAGCAATCTCCGGAGAACTTGCCCCGATCCTTGAGAAAAGATCAGGCTATGCTTCCCGACCAGAGATGGTAAAAGACATTCTGCTCAGCGGTGAGGAGCATGCCCGCCGCATCGCTGAAACAACCATGCAGGAAGTACGGACCGCCATGAACATCGGCTGAGTCCGATCAATAGCAACATCTATAGACAGAAAACAGACAATGCCTGATAGCCAACAATTTGCCTTCATCTTCGATATGGATGGAGTTCTCGTAGACAATATGCACCACCATGCACGCTCATGGGTTGAACTTTTCAGGGATTACGGACTGGAGGGCCTTGACACTGATCGCTACCTCAGGGAGACAGCCGGCATGAAAGGCCTTGATGTTCTCCGTAATTTTCTGGATCCGGATATTACCCCGGAGAGAGCCGAGCACCTCACAGAGCTGAAGGATTTTCTCTACCGTGTCATGTACAGAAAAGATATGAGCCCTATAGCGGGCCTGGAACAATTTCTTGATACTGCTGAATCATTGAACATAAACCTGGGCGTCGGCACCGGCGCCGGAGCAAGAAATATTGAGTACACCCTCGGCATACCGGGACTGAAAAATCGTTTTAAGGCGATAGTCGGGTCTCATCAGGTAAAAAACGGGAAACCCCATCCGGATATCTTCCTTCGTGTTGCTGAGCTTCTTGATACCGACCCGTCCAGATGTATCGTATTTGAAGATGCTCTGCCCGGTATCGAGGCGGCAAACGCAGCCGGCATGAAAAGCATCGCTCTTGCAACGACAAACCCCGTTGAAATCATGAGCACCTGCTCAGGCGTCATGGGTGTCATAAAAGATTATACAGCCCTGAGCCCGGCCGGGGTTCTTGAAAAACTCTGTTTCGAACAACCAACTGAAAGCTGAGCATCTACCGCTCCACTATGAGAGAGTATCTAACAGAACACATAAAGCAGGCCCTGCACAAAGCCAGCATTCCCGCCAGCAGGGCGATCAAGATAGAAAAGCCCTCGGACAGCAGGTTTGGAGATTTCTCCACCAACATCGCGCTTGTTCTTGCCGGCGAGTGCGGCATGAATCCGCGTCAGCTTGCGCAGAAAATCACAGAGAATCTCTCGTTCAGCGAGACCACCGTCAGCAAGACCGAGATAGCGGGACCGGGATTTATCAATTTCTATCTCGAACCCGCCTTTATCATGAAGCAGGTTGAGCAGATTATCACGTCATCTGACCGTTTCGGACGTGGCGCTGCCGGAGAGGGGAAAAACGCCATAGTCGAGTATGTCAGTGCCAATCCTACCGGCCCGCTGACAATTGGGCGTGGAAGAGGAGGTGTTCTCGGAGACTGCATCGCGAATATTCTGGAGGCTCAGGGATACACCGTTACCAGAGAGTATTACTTCAATGACGCCGGCAGGCAGATGAGCATTCTTTCCGAATCGGTCCGCCTGCGATACCTAGAGCTGTGCGGCATTGCTGTTGAATTTCCTGAAACGCACTATCAGGGCGACTACATCAGGGAGATTGCAGCTGCAATCCTTGAAAAACATGGCGAAAAACTCGTTGAATCCGACTCAACCGAGCTTTTTAAACAAACCGCTGAAACCCATATTTTCACACATATTAAAAACACGCTTCACCGTCTTGATATCACACACGACAGCTATTTCAACGAACATAGGCTCTATCAGGAGGATGAAAGCGGCATTTCACCCAACCAGCAGGTTATCGACGCATTACGTCAGAAAGGATTTATCGACCACTATGATGGCGCGACCTGGTTCATGACCACCAGACTGGGGCAGGAAAAAGACAAGGTACTTGTCAAATCAAGCGGTGAACCCAGCTACCGGTTGCCGGACATAGCCTACCATGTAACCAAATTCGAGCGCGGTTTTGACGAAATCGTCAATATTTTCGGAGCCGATCACATAGATGAGTATCCGGACGTCATAGAAGCCCTGAAGATTCTGGGTTATGACACCGACCGTATTCGCGTTGCGATCAATCAGTTTGTCACGACAACGGTCAACGGAGAGACGGTAAAAATGTCAACACGAAAGGGCAATGCCGACCTCCTTGACGACCTGATCGATGACGTGGGGGCTGATGCAACAAGACTGTTTTTCATAATGCGCAGCAAGGACTCCCATCTGAATTTTGACATCGATCTCGCCAAGAAACAGTCGAAAGACAACCCTGTGTTCTACCTTCAGTACGCTCATGCGCGCATCTGCAGTCTTCTGCGCATAGCTGAGAACGAGGCAGGCTTCAGCCTTGAAGAAGGATCGGCAGATGCTCATCTTATGGGAAAACTGACCTCTGCACACGAAATACAACTCGGCTTTACCCTGCTCGACTATCCGGACGTTATCCAAACCTGTGCAAGGATTCTTGAGCCGCAGAAAATGGTGGAGTATCTGCACAGCGTGGCGGAACTCTACCACCGTTTCTATCAGGAGTGTCCCATTCTGAAAGCTGACCCGGACATCCGTTCTGCCCGGCTCATTCTTTCTCTTGCTACCCGTCAGGTGCTTCGTAACGGGTTCAGGATATTGGGGATTTCAGCGCCAAAATCCATGTAGGCGGAAAAGTAAAACATCAAAAAGAGGCTGTCTCATAAAGGCAGCCTCTCGTATGTTAAGCAGGCAATAGTGAGCGGCATCCCTCCTTTGTCATCCCCGTGCTTGACCCGGGGATCCATCTTTTGCCGAAAACCCCCATAGATGCCGGATCAACCCCGTGAAATCTGAGCATCTGTTTCACAGGTCTTACACGGGAATCTATCGCCTATATTTCGAGGCAAGTGAAGCACCATCAAAAAATTCAGAGCTCTTTTTAATCTGCTTTTTGACTTTTGACTTTTTACCTTTGACTTTCTTCGTTGATGGATGCCGGATCAACCCTGTGTATTAATACTACACGGAGCGGCATGACTGTACATAGTTTTGATCGCCATGGTTATACGAGAGGCAACTTACTGATACAACTGATTTTCAACAATATACTGCCAGATAGGCGAGGGGATCTCTGCTGAGCAATCGTCGCCTGAAGCAAGACGCGTTCTTATTTCAGTAGAAGAGAGGGGAAGATTCAAATCGATGTGACGAAAACTCTGATCGTGCAGTCTTTCGGAAATTGCACTATCATCGGAAGCGCCATCATCCGCTTTCCTTCCGAAAACGATGATGGAATAGCGCCTGATCAATTCTTCCCATGATTTCCATTGCCTGAAATTCAGGAAGTTGTCTTCACCTATGAGCAGCGTAAGATCCGAAGTGGAATAGATCTCCTCAAGATATTCCATGAGATCTATCGTATAGACAGGATGGCCGCGATTGGCTTCCCAGCTGCTGACCTCAGCAAACGCTCCTGTGCGATTGATCGTCTCCGCGAGCAGTTCTGCCATCTTCACCCGGTCTCGGTCTGCTGCTTGTGGTGCGTCTTTTAACGGATTGTTCGATGCGGAAATAACAAGCCTGTCTACCTGCAGCAACTCTCTTGCGTAGAGGCACAGGGCAAGATGGCCGTTATGGGGGGGGTCAAATGATCCTCCGAAAACCGCAAGTCGCATCAATTGAAGGATCAGGAATTTTCAAAGTGCCTGATGACTTTCTCACGAAAATCATCAACCTTGCCCATGTTCTCCGGAAACTGCTGATCATAGGCTTCGATAGCGGCCTGTGCTTCAAACCATTTCTCTCTTTTTACGAGAACGTCGATCTTGCCGTACCACGCTTTTTCGACATAGACAGTATCGGGATAGAAACGGATTATTCCGTCATAGTAGGACAATGCTCCCCTGTATTTTTTCAGTTTACGGTAATGCTCCGCTATGCTGAACTCGTGCTCCGCCAGCTTTTCCCTGAGCAGTGTTATGCTGGAAATACTCTCGGTAACGTTATCAATCCTTGCATACTGGGCCTCCGCTGCGGCAAGGCTTCTTTTGTACGAGTCATTTTCCGGGTTGAGCCTTGAAAGCTCTGTATAGAGATCAATATCACTCTTCAGCTGCTGGGGATCGCGAACAGGATAGAGTTCCAGATAGAGCTGAAATTCACGAATAGCCTTTCTGGTATGCTCATGATCACGTGTTGAAACAGGGGAGAGCTTTTTATGCGATTGCGCCAGTTTAAACTGGGCGTCTTCTGCATAGGGCGAACCGGGAGTCTGCTCCAGCAGTCTCTTGTAAATATCTACTGCCAGCAGATACTGCTTGGAGTTGTAATACGCCTCAGCTAACGAAAAAAGAACATCATCCTCGAGGGCAGTTGCCCTTGTATCAAACATAAGTGACTCCAGCTCGAAAACAGCTTTGTCATAATCCTCGTCAGCGATCAGTGCCTGAGCGTAGGAATATCTTTCGCTGACTTCACCTGATTTTGGCGCTTTTACCGATGAACAGGCTGTGAACAGCGTCCCAGCCGCCAGAAACACTAGGGTAATCAAGGCCATTCTTGTAATCATAGGTCTCGAAACAGGCATAATCTCTCCGTGAATATCATAAATATGAAATAAGACAAAGAATAAGACTATTCGGCTTAATATCAAAGATAATCATCTATTCTGCTCTTCCCGTCTTACCGGGGCAACGGCTCTAAATACTAAAAGGCTACCACAAGGCAGCCTTTTAGTATCCTAAGTTGATCGTTTCAACAAATGCTTTACGGTATCAACTTTATACTATATAATGCGTTATGCGGAATTTTCTTACAGCGAACATCCACCCGACGGGTTGCGCGACCATAAAGCGGAAAAATCACATTTGTTGAAACCCTATGGGATTGTCGGTCATGCTGCATCTGCTTCGTTACAGGGAACTTGCGGTAGTACACTACAGCGGCGTCCCCTGTGCCTTGCATCTACAGCATGCTCAACAATCGCTCAACATAGGAGTATGCTAAGCATGTTGTGTCTCAGAAAGACATTCGTTCACCGAGCTTGGCCGGCTTGGCTGACTGGTCGTAATAACCACCCGTAGAGCCGTAGCCGCCGGAAGTGTTAAAGCCAAACGGAATATACACAGGGCAGTATCCCAAAATACCGGTGATCAGAGGAATCACTCCCGTAAGAAACCACCAGCTCTGAAAGATCAGTGCGGCGACAAGCATTACAGAACCCAGTACTATTCTGACATTCCTGTCGAGCGTGCCAATATTTTTCTGCATGTTTTCAGGCTCCTCGTAGTTACGCTGTTATGAAAAAAATTGATAGCAAAATCATCTATAGGTAAAACTACAACTCACAGCCTTGAATTTCAACAGCTTGCAGTGCTTTTTACACATCACGAGAGGTGATTATCCACTAAAAAGTAAAGAGCTTAACGTCGTCTTCCCGGAGTTTTTCAGCAATGACCGGAGGTTTGGCGATGCTCACACCATCTATCAGTTCTTTAGAAGACGCCTCTATATTGGGAAGATAGAGAGGGCATAGCTCCACAGTTACCCCTTTGCTGATCAGGTTTTTCAAAAGCATCTGCGGTGACTTGCCGAGAGGTTTAACCACTGTCTGTCGGCACTCCTTCATGGCGAGTTCACCACCAGGGCCACAGAGCATCACCTGAACACTTTTTCCCTGTTCGAGGGTTTTTGTAGACAGCACCATGGCCATCATCTGTGTCTGCACATCACCACTGGTCACGAAAACAAAGAGCCCTTTCGCATCTTCATCATCTGCTGCATGGGACTGCAACGGCATCATAACCATCATGAGCAAAGCAAGCAGCATCGAAACATTTTTCATGGAACGCATCATTGTCATTTCTCCTTTGATTTCTTCTAGGATTGTATAGGTGCCCCGAAGTCCTAACAGCGCAACGGAACAATGAGAAACAGGAAAGGGAATTCCCCTCCCTGCGATAGAATATAATGATCAAATGCTCATAAACAATTCGTTAATTATACTTCACGATAGTTAACAGAGCAATAAAAACGCCCTGCCGAAATTCACCGGGACTCTCCGGGGTACGAAATTCAGGGGGGGGGGCTGACCGTCGATCACTTGCAGCGATTTTTCACCATTTGCAGACAACGGTCTGTAACACCATGCGATTCCGTACCAGATGTGGACAGGAAAGACGAAACTCATTTTCGAACAGAGAAATCGCCTTTTTGCAACAAGCTTAGACGGCATATCCAGAGCGCTGGAGGTACACGACCGACAAAATCATGAGTGTCGTCGCGAGATTGTGCTAAGCTCGATAACGAATTTTTATTTTTCAAAAACAGCAAGATCTATGCTGATGCAAAGCGAAAAGGCCTGAAAAGCTGGCTTTATGGGTCTGAACTGGCCGCAAAGTAGGATCCTACGCACATCGAGCTGTATGCCGCAAAGGGAAAACTCAATACCATTCCGTCGGCTAAATGGGTCGTAACCGCAACGGGCGCAGCAAAAATCGATCAATGTAAGTCTATTTAATACTATATGTAATTTTGATTTACATTCATTTTTTTTTAATCTAAGAAGTAAGAGCTAAATGATAACCACACATACGAAGCAACTGGCTCAAATCCAATTTCACAATAACCACACACAGACACATAAAGCAGTAGCAGTAGACGCTGAAAAAGCTCATTCACGATTATTATATAGTCAGAACACTCGTTTTTTTCTTTTTTTGCTTTTTTTTCCTTAAATTAATTTTCTTGTTTTAGCAAGCAATCCTTACTGTGCTGGCGCTGCGCTAAAAACCTTTAAAATAAGGAGATACTATGTCCATAAGTCTAAATCCTGTTTTTAGTCTTTGGAATAAAGGTGAAAAAAAGCAAAAAAAACAACTCAAAGAGAAAGCAAAAAAAATTGTCAGCCTTTTTTCTAGAGGGAATCCTAACCTGCAAAGGGGAGCTTACGTAAGCCGTGCCGATAAAGATGCAATGCTCCAAGACTTGATCAAGAAGTTCCGAAAAATATAGATTCAGTTTTTATTTTTTAAAATATCTCGCCATAATGGCGAGATTTTTTTTTCTATGAGATGAATAATACCTGCGAACGACTATTTAGTAAGAACCACGAAAGCCTTGAAAGACTGCAAAACTATTTTAAAACAGCAGAAAAACACCTTAAAATAGTTGAACGAAAAAAAATCATTCTTAACTCTAAACTTGCCGGCCCTGACATTACAGTTATTGAAGAGTTAAGTAATGCGGCCTACTATACTATCGAAGCTTTAGTTGAAAAAGATACCACCAAGCAAAATGCTTTACTAAAAAATGCTCAGAATTATTGTGGTAATGCTGGGTTTGAGGCTTTAAAAATGAGCCTTATGGATATGCTTAAAGAAGTTTATAGATTTCGAAAAAAATACCGAAATGACATAATTGCAAATAGCATTCCTAATTGGATCACAAGGCTTGGAGATGCAAAAAAAATCCCTGAAGAATTGAATCGAATAAAAAAACAGGGGGCATCCGGAAAAGACTATTATGAGTATGCAAAGGAAGAGGACAAAAAACTACTTGCTTTGATAGAAGACATTCAGATATATGAACCAAAATTAAGAGAAAAAAGAAGAGATCGTATTATCGGCGAAAGAGCATACAAATTCTGGCTTGTATGCGCCTCAATATCGCTGTTTTTACACTTTATAATGACATTTTTTACACCACCTGCTTTATAAGTTCTTAAGCAAACCTTAAGGTGTCAAAGCTTAAATTATTGACTAGAAATATGGGTTCTTCATCAGAGAATTCAAAAATAGAGGAATTATATCGCTCATTCAAAGAAGCTCGCGAACGAATTTCCCGAATAAAAAAAGAGCTAAAGTGTTATAGCGAAATAGATAATGACATCCAAATCCCTTCTATCAATGAAATAAGATATGTCGTTTATCATACATTAAAAGGTCTTAATGAAGATGAACCCAACAGACAAGACGAAGAGTTTCGAAGAGCGATAAGCCACTGCCAAAGAGCAAGCTATGATATTTTAGAAATAGGCATAACAGACAAAATAGAGTATATTAACAATTTTAGCACCAAATATAGAAACATTAACATCTCTGAGATCATAGAAAAGTGGCCAGAATTTCAAAAAACAGTACATGAAATAAACATCTCTCTTGCAGAAATCAACAGAAGCGAACATTCAATCATAGAATATCATAAGTTAGCCGAAAAGAAATATCTACAGCCTAAATTGAGCGATTCGTGTTGAATCGCCGTTGTTTTGAGTCTCGCAGCCAGGTGCGAGGAACTGATTTGCATTTTTTTCACCATCGATAGCGTCTCCCGCCCCGATGTGACGCACAACTCGGCGCTTTACATCGGATTTTCAAGCTTTTTCCCCAGATCACTACGGTTGTGTCCACTGCCAGGACGCACTGATCCCATCGTTTTTGAGAGCATTTTTGGCTTCTCTGGCTCTTGTTAACAGAGCTTTGGAAGGCCAGTCAGGCATTTCTCGAACAATCGATCTAATCGTAATCGCATCATGTCAACCTTGGAGACTTTGAGTACCAGTTTGCCGGCATGGCGGATCAATTTGCCAGCTGTATCGATGAACCTGCGGCGAAAAGTATCAGCATAGACCGACACCGGGATAACCGCTTCAGTGACATCTTCCTTGAACGACTCGAAAAGGTTGTTGCCCAGCACCATCAGGTAGTACCATGCCGCATTGGCATTGAAGCGCTTGAATGGCAACTGCTCGTGTCCAAAGGTTTTCAATGCTCGGTTGGTCAGTTCATCTGTCCCACGATCATGGTAGCGTGCCAAAATTGTCCCGGCTTCAAGCCATGGAGTACGGCCAGTTTTCCGCAACTGTGCATCGATAGGTTCACCCATGCCCAGATTAGTGATGATGACCGTATCACGGCACAGGTCTCCCAGCACATACTGGCCATCGTCTTCCCAGAGCGTGCTGAAGATCGTACGACGTTCTTTGCGCCAACTCCGCTGTCGGCAGAGCATGTCAGTATACATCCAGCTTTTCTTGCTATCATCGGCTTTTTTCAGGGCCTGCCAGTCAACGGCATCGGTTGCTTCATCAAGCACATTACGGTACTGCTTGCCACCACACAGATAACCGATTTTCAGGTACTCGCAGGTCTCAAACAGTTCGTCATCATAAAAACCCGCATCCATACGCACGATGATCGGCACATCTTCACGATACTCTTTACGGATTTTCTCAACCACATGCACCAGCATCATATCGACCGTATCACCATGATTCGAGTGCTTCTTTCCACCACGGAATACGGCATCCACCACATACCTGCCCCAGGTCAACTGCAACGGCTGAAACCCCTTGACCTTCTTATACGTCGGTTGCACGCCGTGGCGTTTCTCGGCATCGTCGTTGTCCAGAACCGTCGTATCCAGACCCAATACGATCTCCCGTGGCTTGCTGTGCCTCAGGCGCCAAAGGAACACCTCCTGCAGCAACCGCCGGAACAGGTAGACCCGGCAAAAAGAAAAGGCTCCAAGAAAGCGCTTGACAGCATGCGACGAAGCCAGTCGAGAGGTGCCGAGCAGGTCGGCATGGGCATCGTCAGCCTTAAGCTGATCGAACCAGCTCAGATGGCGGCTCGTGCCGTCCATGAAGAAACTCAGGATCTGCACGAAGAGCTCCGTGATCGGCATTCCCTTGCTGCTCTTGCGCATCGTACCGAACAGACGTTCGATGATCGCAAAGAGGGCAATATTTCGCAGGTAAATGGCAAACACGCTCAGGCCTGCCCTGCCGGTCAACTGCTCGTCTGTTGGAAGAATTGCGCTGATTTGGTGTTCTTTTTTACCCTGATTCCTGTTATCTTTTGCCATGAAGCCTTCCACCTGTTGGGTTGTGAGATCTTGAATGGTGATTTTGCGGTTACTCATTACAAGATAACACTTTAACCCCTCGGTTGAGGGCTTTTTTAATCACAAATCGCTCAAGTCAGGTACAGATATGTGGCATTGTAGATACTCTAGAAAACTCCTCAGAGGAACTTCACAAAAAAATCAAAGTTCACAAATGGGCCATATTTAAAACAAGTACTTCGGCTCTATTGACACTCACATCACTGCTCTTTTTAGTAAAAAGATTTCTTACAGCATATTCTATCGACGTGGCAACACAGTATCATACCCTTTTTATCTGGATTAAAAATCTCTTCACACAGTACAATTAATCTGAAAATCGCATATTTACAAACTCCGGTTCGAGTTCTTGCTCATCCTCTGCGGGATCAAAACTCATCACACTCCCATCGGCCTCCAGTATCCTATAAACTTCAGTCGCCAACTCATCAATAACTCTGACTTGTTTTGCTCGCTGAGAATGGCTGATCAAGGGATTACGCAAGCCAAGGTCCAGCAGTTCCTTACGGCTCTCCTCCAGTATCATGTTGATATCTCTGCCCATTAGCATATCAGAATTTTAGCTTCACTGTTTTTACTACCCCTTGTTCAAAGCCCGGATGCGTCACGTTCCCCCAAACCGGCTGTAATCTGGCGGAAACTGTTCAATCCGGCTTCAATATTCTCGATAATCTCCGCCGCCAGATCTTCGGGGTCGGGCAGGTTGTCGAGGTCGGAGAGAGATTTATCCTTCAGCCAGAAGATGTCGAGGCTGGTTTTGTCTCTGGCGATGATCTCTTTGTAGTCGTACTTGAGCCATCTGCCTTCCGGGTTTGTTTCGGCATTCCAGGCCTCTTTTCTGTCGTGGCAGTTGTCAGGGTTGTAGCAGTCTATGATCTCCTGCACGCTCCAGCCTGACGCCTTGAGCAAAGCGTCGGTAGCATCGCTATCTGTTCAGGATTTTGATTCGGGGTCATAGAGGGCATGAATTATTCACCTGTAACGGACACAGTGTACCTTAAAAACGATCTCTCTGCAAACAAGGCTGATCAAGATCAGAGCTTTGCTCTCAAGCGAAACAGGCCTATAAGTTAAGAAAAAACAACAACAAAAGATACGGCAGAGTCACGCTGGCCGAATAAAAAGTGCTCAACTCGGACCGTCTTGATCTCCCGAAGTTCACAGCCGATTCCTCCGATATCGCGAACCTACAGGCAACCACGGGGGGGTTGCCCCTACAGAAGCAGATTGAGCATCGGTTCAGGAAATATATATATACGAGAAAAAGCCAGCCATTCCGGAACATCGCTTCGGAATAGCTGGCTTGAAAAAAGAGGATGTGTGGAGCTTAGGGGAGTCGAACCCCTGACCTTCTCATTGCGAACGAGACGCTCTACCAACTGAGCTAAAGCCCCGGCAGTTCAGAAAGACGAATAGAAATATGTACTCTTTTTTCAGATTTCATACAACAGAAGAATGGCAACGCCTTATACCGATCCAATGAGAAAAGCCTGCTTTCTCAGGCAGGCTTTTGCACTATCGATCGTCTATGATGGCGAACACTCTTATCAGGCTTCTTCGCCAAGAGCGTGTTTCAGCCTCTCCAACTGGTGTACAACGGTATTATCAAGTATCGTATCACCAATCTGAACTTTCACGCCTCCGATCAGGTGTTCGTCAAGCGATAGCCTGGCCCTGACTTTTTTCCCGGTGTACACAGAGAGACCGTTAATGAGCTTCTGTGACTGCTCGTCATTGAGCTTAACAGCGCTGGTAACGTCTACGTTGACTATGCCTCCTCTCACGTCACGAAGAGCGCTGAAATCCTCGATCACATCAGCAAGCAGCCCTGCTCTTTTTTTTCTGCATAAAAGATCAAATAGCCGAATGGTTTTATCGCTCACGGCGTCTTTGAATACCTCTTTGAGAATTCGTGCCTTGAGATCCCCCTTGACAATAGGGCTTCTCAGCATAGTCAACAAATCTCTTGATCCGGCGACCGTCTCACTTACCACCACCAGATCCTCAGCCATCTGGTCAACATAACCGCCCTCTTCGGCGACATCGAGTAGTGCTTTGGCGTATCGTCTGCTCGCAATATTACTTGACATGTACTGGGTGTTTTCAGTTGCGGTTTTGTGAAAGCTCCTGAATCATGCTCTCAACGATGTTCTTCTGCTTTTCAGCATCCAGGTTCGCCATAATAATTTTTTCAGCCCCTTTGACAGCCAAATCGGCAACCTCGGTTCTTAACTCAGTCAGAGCACGTCGTTTTTCCTGATCAATCTCTTCTTTGGCCGATGAAATCATCCTTGAAGCCTCCAGATGCGCCTTCTCGGTTATTTCAGCCTTGAGTTTGTCACCATACTCTTTGCCTTCCCGAATAATCTTGTCAGCGTCTGCACCAGCCTGTGCCAGAAGCTGCCTGTTCTTGTTCAGAACTGCCTCAGCCTCTTCTTTTGCTGACTGGGCGCGATCAATTGAATTCTTAATTCCTTTTTCTCTTTCCTCAAGAGCGCTGAGCATCGGACCCCAGGTAAATTTCTTGAGAATAAAAAGGACGATAAGAAATGTAACGGTTGTCCAGAAAATTAAACCCGGATTAGGATCGAGCAATCCTCCGCTAAGAACTATAATTCCTGACGTAAGCATGGAACACTATTCTCCTTTACGATTGAATAAATCCTGAATGCGGCACATTGCGATAATTTGCCGCATTCGGTTTATGACGTATGATCTTAATATATTTTCTGCCTACCGTTACTTCAAAACCAGCAGCACTGCGATAACCTCACCAAAAAGGGCAACACCCTCGATAAGTGCGGCAGCAATGATCATGGTTGTACGGATATCTGCAGTCGCCTCTGGATTACGGGCGGTTCCTTCACAGGCAGAACCTGCAATCTGACCGATACCAAGACCAGCACCAAGAACTGCTAAACCTGCACCGATACCGGCACCAAGATAACCCAAAGCCTCATTACCCATTCCTTCCATGTCTAGATTCCCTCCAAATGATTTATTATGTATTGAACTGCTAAAAAACCCTTTTTATCCCCGAAAAAGTACAAAATATTACTGGCATTACGAACAACCACTTTCAGATCAGTGCGCCCCCTCAGCTTCATGACCTTCATGCGCCGAACCGAGCCCTATAAAGAGTGCGGAGAGCATGGTAAAGATAAAGGCCTGCAGGAAGGAGACAAAGATCTCAAGCAGATAAATGAATATTGAAAAGGGTACCGATACAAATATCGCTACTATGTAGCTTTTCAATATAAAACTGATAAAAATAAGACTGAGAATTATGATATGCCCCGCAGTCATATTGGCAAACAGTCGAATGGTCAGCGCAAATGGCTTGGTAAACAGTCCGATAACCTCTATCGGGATCATGATAATCCAGAGCGCCCAGTGCGTGCCCGCGGTAAGATGGGCAAGGTATCCTTTGATACCGTTTGATTTGATCGCAGATACCTGCGTAATCAAAAAAGTAAACACCGAGAGCGTCAGGGTCACGTTGATATTTCCTGTAGCCGAGGCCCCATAAGGAACCAGCCCGAGAAGATTGAGCACGAGAATAAACACAAAAACAGTAAGCAGGTACGGCATATGCTTTTCATAGCCTTCACCGATGTTTGATTTTGCCACGTCGAGACGGACAAATTCTACCAGGGCCTCCATGGCATTGGCAACCCCACCGGGAGCCTCGTTGCTCTTGATCGACTTGTACTTGTTGCCGACGTAGCCTAAAACAAGCAGCAGAATCAGGGCGGCGAGCCACATAAAAACGACGTGACGGGTAATCGATATATCAAAGCCGCCAATAACTATTTTCGGAAGCGGAAATTTGCCGAAAGGCTCGAACTCCATGGCATTACTGTCGAGAATATGGTGCATGATCACGTCACCGGCTCCCCCTTCACCATGACCGCCTTCACCGTGTTCCCCGGCTTCACTGTGAGCTTCATCGGTATGGACCGCAGCCGCTTCATGCGTACCTGCTTCCCCGTGACCTTCAGCAGAAGCATATATCGGAGCGCCGAAGCCTAAAAGCAACGGCATGACCAGAACCGCAATCCTTACAAGCTCACCGATCCGTATAGCGTTAAACCGTTTCATGCAACTCTCTTTTTCTGTTTATTCCTTTTCTGATACCCGAGAATCTCGATAATCACGTAAATACAGTAAAATGCGAAAAATGAAACCACAAATTCATTGATCGAAACAAGATCCCGCACTATTAAAAACGCCACAAGAGCCATCAGCACAAGCAATCTCAATCCCAAACCGCCGAGCACCACCTTTAGAAAGACTGATTGAGACTTTTCAAACGCATACTCAAACAGCAGATACCCCGCGAGGGTGTTGGCTACTATCAGTATCCAGGCTGTGAAAACCGAACCGATGTCAAAGCCGTACTCCGTCATGCCCCAGAATATCACACCCCATAAAACGACGGACAAGATAAGTATCTTAATAAGAAAATCAAACAAAGGCTTCATAAGATTTGAAAAGAGTTGGATTGACTTCGACCACTGAAAAGCAGGTGTTCAACGTTTTTTCTTGTTCGCTTTTTTAACGACCTTCATCAGCACAAGCACCATGCCGGTCATACCTGCGGCAAGGCCGATAAGCAACAGAAGAGGGGAGGTACCCAGCTTTCCGTCCGCCCAGTAGCCGCCGAGGACAAAAAAAGCAAAACTTATGGATATCTGAAACCCGATACCGAGATAATCAGACATTGCCCTGACGGATCGACCGAATTGATTGGTATATCCTTCTTTCTCTTCAGACTTCATAGGGCATTCTTCCCGGCTGGTTTCGGCTCTGATTCCATTTCCTGTATACGCACTGCGGACACTCCGTCCTGTTTCATGTACACTCTTCCGTTCAGCCTGGCTCCATCCTCAACATCCAGGTTTGCAACTGTCACGTCGCTAGTCAAGCTCCCCCTGAAAAGAGGTTCCTTCCATAAGCAAGGTCAATCCGCCGGTTACGCCCCTCTGCGCTTGCTCTTTTTTTTACTGAACATATATACGGCTTTTTACTTTGTAAAAATAAGATACGCTTCCGGGTCAACGGGAATCCCGTTCCGCCAGACATCAAAGTGAAGATGGGTCCCTGAGGACTCCTCCCCTAAATTGCCCGCAAGGGCAACAACCTCTCCAAGCTTCACCTGCTCGCCTCCTTTTTTGAAAAGTCGGCTGCAGTGTTTGTAAAACGTCATGAATTCTCCATGATCTATGATCACCGAGTATCCGAATCTTCCTGTCCAGTCCGCAAAAATCACTGAACCGTCAGCCACCACGCCAACAGGCTCATTGAGAGGGGTAGCGATATCGACCCCGTAATGGCTATCTTCCGGCTTGAATCGCTGTGATACGGAACCGGTCACCAACCGCCCTGTAAATCCAGACGGATTGACGGTTCCGGGTGAAGCGTGCAAGGGTAACAGGCTGGCATAGAAAATGCTCTGCCCGGACCCTCCCCCCTATCTGTTCAGTCGCTAACTCCTTTTCCTGAAACATCACCCCTTCAACCTTCTGACTGAAAGCACTCATTTTTGCAATCTCGATGATCAGGCTGTCCACTCTGGCTGCCTGAAGCGCGACCAGCTTTTTCTGACTGACAGGAAGCGACCATCCGGGAATCATATCCCGCAACGGAGACCCAAAAGAAATAAGCCCCGTCAATCCGGCAAGCAACGCCGTAACAGCACCGATAACAAGCAGAAACATCACCGGCCTACCCTGCAGGAGTTTGACCGACCTGCTTCTGCCGCCATCCGACACGAGGCTCAGGGTATAGACCGTAGACTTATTCCTCTTTGCAGACATAGACTCAGGATATCCTGAAATGATTACGATACACCTGCCACGTCGAGTCAATCAACGAATCAAGATCGCTGTGGCGCGCCTCCCATCCAAGCACCTCTCTGGCCTTTGCGGATGATGCCACAAGTTCAGCAGGATCACCTGGGCGTCTTTCCGTCGCGACAGCGGGAATCTCCTTCCCGGTGATTTCCCTGGCCCGCTGTATCATCTCGCGGACGGTAACGCCTGTTTCACTTCCCAGATTTACCGATACGCTCTCTTTCTTGTCAACAAGATGCTCAAATGCAGAAACATGGGCGACCGCAAGATCATTGACATGAACATAGTCACGAATGCAGGTGCCGTCTCTGGTGGGATAATCATCACCAAAAATCTTCATCCCCTTGCGCACGCCCACCGCCGTCTCCATGACGATCGGCAGAAGATTTTCGGGATTCATTTCAAGGCCTTTAACCCGCTGCCGCACATCATAACCCGCAGCGTTGAAGTATCGGATTGCTGCATATTTCATGCCTTTAAGCCGGTCATACCAATCCATCAGCCGCTCTATCTCCAGCTTGGTGAAACCGTAAAAGTTTTCAGGATTTTTCGGATGTTTTTCATCAATGGGAAGATACCGGGGAGAACCGAATATCGCTGCAGAGGAGGAAAAAATCATGTTCTGAATGCCTGCAGAAAGTGCTGCATTTAGAATATTTATCGTCCCTGCGATATTCGTTTCAGCATACGCTTCCGGCCTGAACATAGAGTCACCCGCTGCCTTAAGCGCCGCTAGGTGAACGCATCCGTCAAACCCCTCATCCATAATTTCTACAAGTCGTTGCGGCCGCATGATATCGCCGTGTACGAATGCGGCCTCATCGAACAGATTGAGGCGGGAGCCTGATGAAAGATTGTCTAAAACGGTAACATCGTAACCACGATCCAGAAATTCCCGGACAACATGGCTACCGATATATCCCGCTCCGCCGATAACAAGAATCTTCACGGTAATGGGGTATTGATTTTATATGGATCCATTATTTCTCTTGCCAAAGATAACACATTAAATAATATTAATGACGACACCCAGTCCTTGAGAACTTCGTCCGCCAGAACACTCAATCAGCCACCCATACAGAAAATGATCTTGCTTGAAAGACCGAAAATTTTCGAACCGTTCACGAATCTTGTCGCTCTGCAGACCACTCGTCACGGAGGCATAAGTCCCAAGCCATTTGATTCTCTGAATCTCGGCACCAACACTGCTGACGACCCGTCAAATATTCTTTTAAACAGACAGTTTCTCTGCCGTCGCATCGGGATTGCTCCATCATCACTTGTGACGGCCGAACAGGTACATGGCATAAAAATACTCCACGTAACTACCGGAGGCCATTATAGCGGCTACGATGCCTTTATCACGAATCAAAAAAATATCTTCCTCGGTATCCTCACTGCCGACTGTTTCCCGGTGCTTATCTATGATCGTAAGAACAAGGCGGCCGGCGCTGCGCACGCCGGATGGAAAGGGACAGCGAAAAACATCTCCGGCATGACGATCGAGGCAATGAAAAAGCAGTTCGGAACATCACCCTCTGACTGCCGGGTCTGGATCGCTACCGGCATCTCCGGCAAGGAATATGAAGTCGGCCGGGAAGTAGCCTCCCGCTTTGACAGTAAATACCTGGCCCCTGCAAGAAAGGATCGTTTTCTGCTGGATCTTGCCTCAGTGAACCTTGACCAGATGCTTGACACAGGAATACACCCTGCGTCCATCGAGAGGTCACCGTTCTGCACCGTCAGAAACAACAGTGCCTTTTTTTCCTATCGAAAGGAAGGCGGGACTACCGGACGCCTGCTCTCTCTTATCGGCTTGAGGTCGAAGAACCGGATTGCTTGACAGCCACCAGCGTTGTTTCGAGCCTGCGTTCAAGCTCCTGTACCTTATCGAGTTCTTCATCCGAAAGGTTATCGGTGATGACATCGTAGCTGGAATAAGACAGAAGCGTCTTGCCGATCTCACTCTCCAGTTCCCGTATTTCCTGCAGCTGCTCAGAAGACAGCTTTGAAAGACTTGAAAGCATTGTCATACCCTCCTATATTCTGAATCGTTCTTTCATACCATACAGTAGAATTATACGGAAATGCCGTAACTCCTTTAAGTTGTTTCATAATGCTTTTTGGGGTAAATTATAGTTTAACTCAAAAAAAGCCGGGATGAGCTTAATCTATAACTTTTTAGCCCTACCTGAACATGAATGACAACGAGCTACTGAAACGTAATCACCGGGCCAACGAAATCCTCTTCAAGGGTCTCGTGGAATTCGGCTGTTTCAAGGCTGCACTTGAACTTGACCTTTTCACAGAACTCGCTGAAGAAGCAAAAGACACAGAGACACTTTCCTCTGCACTCGAAGCCGTACCGCAAAGACTTGAAATGCTTCTTGAAGCGCTCCGCCAGATAGGAATCGTCCAGATTGAGAACGGAAAGTGGGCTCTGTCGGATTTTGCCCGGAGTATGTTCGTGCCGAGTGATGAGCACCCAAACCTCTATATGACGCCTGTTGCAAAAGCGATGGCCTATACTGCTGAGAACTTTTATATGCATATGGCAGAAGCTGTCCGGGGAAAACTCGACTACAAAGGGGAAACCTCCTACCCGCCCCAGACAAAGGAAGAGAACCTCTATTTCGAAGACATTCACCGCCGGAACGCCCACTTCTCCATAAAGCTTCTTCTTGAAGAGGCTGACCTTCAGAACAACAAAAAAATGGTTGACGTCGGTGGAGGAATAGGGGATATTTCAGCTGCACTCTGCAATAAATTCCCTCAACTTGACACCACGATTTTGAACCTTCCCGGCGCCATTGAACTGGTCAATGAAAACGCTGCGGAAAAAGGTCTCGCGGACAGGTTGGGAGGCGCTGCAGTTGATATCTACAGGGACGAATACCCTTCTGCCGACGCTGTCATGTTCTGCAGGATTCTCTACACCGCGAACGAACAGCTGACGGAAATGATGTGTACCAAAGCCTTTAATGCTCTTGAAGCAGGGGGCAAGCTGCTCGTCCTCGATATGATTGTCGATGAACAGGACAACCCAAACTATGATTATCTCAGTCACTACATCATGGGTATTGGCATGCCTTTCTCCGTACTCGGCTTCAAGGAACAGTCCAACTACAAAAACATCCTTGAAAAAATAGGGTTCAGTGATGTGCGGATGGTTCGCCGATATGACCACCTCTACGTCGAAGCCGCCAAGCCGTCGTAACGGGAAACTCGCCATAGAGCAGAAAAAGCAGTTCCATGAAGAAAGAACTGCTTCTTTTGCCTATTCTCATAAGCGATACAAGTGCGAGGCGAACGGAGCGCCGAATAAATAAAGGTGCCCTACATGCAGACCTTCCTGAACCCCCCGTAAAGATCATGAGCCGCTCGACAGATATCCTCTCGAAAATCGGGATGAGCAATACTTGCAAGAGCCTGGGCACGCTGACGCATGTTCTTGCCGTGCAGGTTGACTATGCCATATTCAGTAACGACATACTGTACGTGAGCTCTTGTGGTAACAACTCCCGCACCTGGCTTGAGCATGGGAACAATCCGTGAGTCTCCGCGGCGGGTAACCGACGGGAGGGCAACGATAGGCTTTCCGTCAGGAGAGAGTGCAGCTCCCCGGATAAAGTCCATCTGACCGCCGACACCGGAAAAATGTCTCTGACCAATGGAATCTGCGCATACCTGACCGGACATATCTATTTCAATCGCGCTGTTAATCGCTGTAACCTTCGGATTTTTTCGGATTTCCCTTGTATCGTTCACATAATCCGATCCGAACATCTCTACAAGAGGATTGTCGTCAACAAAATCATAGAGTTTTCGTGTTCCGACAAGAAAACTGGCGACAATAATCCCGTTATGGGTACTCTTGTATTTCCCGGTGATAACCCCTTTTTCAACGAGATCGACAACGCCGTCGGAAAACATTTCAGAATGAATGCCGAGGTTCCTGTGATGCGAAAGCGCTGCCAGTGTGGCATCGGGAATTGCGCCTATTCCCATCTGAAGCGTAGCCCCGTCTTCGACAATGGACGCAATATGTCTGCCGATCTTTTGCTCGATATCGGTCAATTCATGCCTCGGCGTTTCCGGAAGAGGGTCGTCCACATCGACCATGGCATCGATATGACTGGAATGCAGTAGCCCTTCTCCATGTGTACGGGGCATATTAGGATTGACCTGGGCAATGACATACCTCGCGGTATGTACCGCAGCCCTGGCAGCATCCACCGAAACACCGAGAGAGCAGAACCCATGGCGATCAGGGGGAGAAACATGGACAAATGCTACATCAAGCGGCAACACATTACGATAGAAGAGTGCAGGAACATCACTCAGAAATATAGGTATAGCGTCTGCCAGACCTTCCTGCACCGCAGATCGAACATTTTTCCCGACAAACAGCGCGTTGAGACGAAAACTATCCCTGTACTCCGGCTGGACATAGGCCGCCTCTCCCTCAGTATGAAGACTGATAATTTCTACATTCCGTAATGTATCCGCCCTTTCAACCAGAGCATCGACCAATCGCTGTGGTGTCGCTGCCGCGGTCTGCAGAAACACCCTGTCTCCCGAGTTAACGACTGAAACCGCGTCCGCAGCGGATATTGTACTGTATTTCATCAGCTTTATAGCTCCTTTTTATTCATAATTGTTTCATGCTATTCCGGCATGTGCGACCGAACACATCCGGAAGTAATGTGTATTGTCCGTCCTGAACCGTTCAGCACATCGACAAGCTACATCTGTTGATGCAATTTCGCCATCGACGACTACGCGACTCTTCCCGGTCAATACTTTCTTTCTTTGGGCACGAATTCAGTCCTTGAAGAAGCAAGCGAAAGATCGACCGGCTTCTGTTCGTAGACAACCTCTCCATTTTCTTTGAGAAAAAAAAGAGAATGTTTCAGGTGGTTTTCATCATCGCGCAGAGGATAATCATCTCTGCTGTGAGCCCCTCTTGACTCCGGGCGTTTGAGCGCACAGAGCGCTACCGCTTTCGAGTAGTTTACCATATGCTGCAGTTCCAGCGCTTCGAGAATTTCCGTGTTGAAAATCCTGCTCTGGTCCTTCACCCGAATCCCGGCGGCGCGCCCCTGAAGAACGGTAAGCTCTTCCACCGCAGCTGTAAGCCCCTGCTCGTCACGAAAAACAGAAACCTTGTCCATCATCACTTTCTGCAGATCGGTACGAACTGCGGCTACTGTTTCACCCTCTTTTCTGCCCAGTAAGCCCTCAATCTTGCTCTTGGTCCATTCAAGCGCTCGTGTATCAAGAGGCAGAGGCTTCATGAGAACACGGTCAAGAAACCGGTTGATATCCTTTCCTGCGCGGCGTCCGAACACAATAAGATCAAGCAGTGAATTTGACCCGAGCCGGTTTGCTCCGTGTACAGAGACACACGCAACCTCGCCTGCAGCCCAGAACCCCGGCAGTTCTTTTCCTTGTGCATCAATTACCACCCTGCCGTTAACATCGGTAGGAATTCCTCCCATCGCATAATGACATGTCGGTGATACCGGTATCGGGGTAACAGAAGGATCTACACCAAGATAAATCTTCGAAAAAGACTCTATTTCAGGCAGCTTTTCAGCAATTGTTTCCCTCGAAAGGGCAGTCAGATCAAGCAGAACGTGATCTTTCATCGGTCCTGCACCTCTTCCTTCCTTCAGCTCCTCATAGATGCTCCGGCTGACGATATCCCGTGGGGCAAGGTCCTTGATCGTCGGAGCGTAGCGCTCCATGAAGCGTTCCCCATCAGCGTTTCGGAGTATGCCTCCTTCACCTCTTGCCGCCTCGGTAATAAGAATCCCGAGAGGATAAAGGCCTGTCGGGTGAAACTGCACAAATTCCATATCCTGCAAAGGAATTCCATTATTCAGGACAATACCCAGGCCGTCACCGGTATTGGCAAAAGCATTGGAGGTTGTTTTCCAGGCCTTGCCGTATCCTCCGGTGGCAAACATAACCGCCCGGGCATGAAACAGCACAAGGCGTCCGGTTTTCAATTCGATAGCAACGACGCCATTGACCGCCCCGTCCGCCATGCAGAGATCAAGCACCTGGTACTCGTCATAAAAAACGGTCTTGTCTTTTGCCGCCTTTTCATACAGGGTATGCAGACAGACATGACCTGTTCTGTCTGCAGCATAACAGGTTCGCCGGATCGGAGCTTCGCCGAAATTTTTTGTATGACCGCCAAAAGGACGCTGAGCGATATGACCGTCTTCAAAACGTGAAAAGGGGACTCCAATATGCTCAAGCTCGATTATCGCTCTCGGAGCGTCATTGCACATAACTTCTACCGCATACTGATCGGCAAGATAGTCAGAGCCTTTTATTGTATCGTATGCGTGCCATTCGGGAGAATCTTTTTCTGCATTTCCAAGCGCGGCGGATATGCCGCCCTGCGCCGCCCCCGAATGCGATCGGAGCGGATGAAGTTTTGAGATTACAGCGACGTCGTGTTTTCCGGAAAGTTCGACCGCCGCCCTGAGACCAGCGAGGCCCGCACCGACAATGATCACATCATGATATATAACCTGCATAGCGTACTCTATCCTATTTCATTCCAACAGCCATAATTACATTAATCCCCTGGCCCGCGAGAAAGAGCGTCACCGCCCAGCAAAAGAACAAGACTGTCTTTCGCAGCTGAACCCGCTTCATATAATCCCCGAGAACATTCATCAGCCCCAGCATACCGTGCAGAAGAGCAAACAAAAGGAGCAGAATATCAATGATTTTCCACAGCGGCGAACGCAGCCGCTCAAGCACCTTGCTATAGGTTATCACATGCTCACCCGGAAGCGCAGCCTTGATCTTACCATCAGCAATTGCATCAACCGCCTCCGGACTTGCTTCCGAGAGGGTCTTGAGTATTTCGTTATACTCTCCGGCATTAGCAAGAAAACCGGTCGGCATATGCTGAACCCAGAAATGAAGCACGAGAAACAGCACAAGGCCTATCCCGGTCACCCGCTGCATAAGCCAAACAACGGCCTTTGCACGGGAAACCGCCCCCTCCTTGTTTTCATAGTGTTGACTCATGGGAGCAATGGCGTTATGAAGTATGGAAAAATAATGGGTAGCCCTCCGATAATCGTAACGATGATCGTAAGCGCGAGAACAGCATAAAAAAGCGGCTTCTGACGTTCGGAACGAAAATACATATCCTGAAGGAAAATCCTCAATCCATTAAACGCATGAAAAGCAACCGCTCCCAGAAGCATCACTTCTGCAAACTTGAACAGAGGATTGCGGTAACCGGTAATGTATGTCTCAAACGCCAGATGGTTATCGAGGGAATGCAGGCCCTTGATGTGAATGACAAGATAAAGAACGAGAGAAAGCCCGGTCACCCTATGAAGTATCCAGGCGGCCATACCCGGCCGTACCCTGTAGGAAAACACCGTTGAGAGAAACGTCCTGAAAGATGGTGTGGTACCCGAATCCCCGGGCAGTTTATTCTGATTCATCCAACTGTATGTTGTTAAACGTAAAAAAACACTTGCTATCTGGCAGCAACATCAGGGCTCAAGATAGCATAGCAGGACAATAAAAAAACAATAAAAGACATTCATTGCGTTACAATTCCGCAAAGAGCTGCGTCAAATCTTTCCATATCAAAACCGGGGAGCCATGCGCTACTGCATGCGTCGCCGTAAATAGGCGGGAGTACTGGCGTCACCTTTCTGTATGACATCGTCAGAACGATCATCTCCGGCGGTTGGCGCTTTGCGTTTGGATGCGGGTTCCATTGGATCGTGTATAGCTATCTTTCTGCGGATATAGGCGGGAATACGAAGATCGTCAGACTTCAGTTCCTGTAACCCTGGCGTGACCTGACGGGAAAGAGGCTGGGAAAACATACCCATTGAGACTGTGGAATCGCTGTGGTAGGCTCTGTCGACGGGATCATCACTGTCGTGATCATCGATATCCCGACTGAAACCTGTAATAATAACCGTTATACGAATCTCTCCCGAAGCTTCCGGGTCTTCGACATAACCGTTGATTATTTTTGCGGATGTGCCGACCTGCTTTTCTATATAGCTCATCGCATCGGACATGTCCCGCATGGTGACCTCTCCGGTCATATTGACAAGTACCCCTTTTGCTCCGCTCATCGCCACACCGTCAAGCAGCGGGCTGGCAATGGCGTCTGAAGAGGCCTTCAGCGCCCTTCTCTCTCCTGAAGCCGAAGCAGATCCCATAACAGCATCACCCGCTCCGGCCATAATGCTCCTCACATCCGCAAAATCCACATTCACATGACCATGACTGGTGATGATATCCGCGATTCCCTTGGCCGCCCGATAAAGCACATCATTTGCCATGTTGAATGCTTCGGTGGCGCTGACCCCTTCCTCGGCTATACTGAGTATCTTTTCGTTCTCGACAAGTATAAGCGTATCGATATATTTTCGCAATTCGGCTATTCCCCCATCTGCAATCTCCGCCTTAATCTTGCCCTCAAAACTGAACGGACGCGTCACGACTCCTATGGATAAAATGCCCATGTCCCTTGCAATGGAAGCGATAACCGGAGCGGCTCCGGTTCCTGTGCCTTTTCCCATTCCTGCGGCAATAAAGACAAGGTCCGCTCCACGCAACTGGTCAGCGATAATCTCACGGTCGTCCTCCGCTGCCTGCTTTCCCTTTGCAGGATCCGCTCCTGCCCCGAGCCCGTTGGTCGCTTTCTTGCCGATCTGGATCCTTACGGGAGCCTTGGAGTTCAGCAAAGCCTGACGGTCAGTATTGAAGGCAATAAAATCCACACCGGCTATCCTGCGGTCGATCATGTTGTTGACCGCATTTCCCCCGCAGCCGCCCACACCGACAATCTTTATTGATACCCCTTTTTCCTCCTCATGCTCGAACAAGCCGGGATCCAGTTCAAATGCCATCTAATATATTTCCTGTTTTTTTCCTGACGCCGTTCATCAGGGCACTTCTATTCTATTTATTTATCCCAAAACCTTCTCCATACCTCAGAGCTTCTCCCACCAATCCTTCAAACGATCAACCATGTTCTTTCCCGTTTGGGCCTGATCCTGAATATTTTCGTTGACAACAACTTCAGCCGTCCTATCCCGAAAACCGGACACATCATCATCCTGAAAAAGACTATTCTCCAGAGAGTAGGCGACAAGTCCCATTACCGTCGCGTATATGGGGCTGTTTATCGCCCCCTTCATCCCTCCTGAAACGCCTTCGGGAAATCCCGACCTGACATCAAGCCCCAGCACCCGTGCGGCAAGATCATCAGTCCCGGGAATCAAACAGCCGCCACCGGTAATCACGACTCCTGCATTAAGATACTCGAAATACCCGGAACGCATGACAACCTCTCTGATCAGCTCAAAAATCTCCATCATGCGCGCCTCAATAATGAGCGTCAGCGAACTTCTCATAAAAGATTTCCGCGGACGTCCTTCAATTCCCTCGACAAGTATCTCCTCGTCAGAAGCAGGATCTCCGTTACAGGCGCTGCCATGTTTGATCTTCACTTCCTCGGCGACCTCATAGAGCGCCTTGATTCCATAGGCGACATCATGTGTCACATCGTTAGCCGCGACTTTTATCACCTCGGAAAAACGAATCGCCCCGTCAATATAGATAGCAACCTCAGTTGTCCCTCCGCCTATATCAATGATGACAACACCGCTTTTCTTCTCGCTCTCCTTCATAACGGCAAGCCCTGAGGCAATCGGTTCAAAGGTCATGGCGTTGACCTCAAGACCTGCTTTTTCAACACACTGCTTGATGTTGCGGATCTTGGTTTTCATTCCCACTACGATATAAGCACTGCCACGCATCGTTGTTCCTGCCATACCGATAGGGTCAAGCACCCCCTCCTGGTCATCAACGATGAATTCCTGGGGTATAACATGGATAATCTCGTGATCAATATCCAGATAGCGGATGTTGGTTTTCGCCTTTTCAAGAAAACGTCGTACATCCGAGGCGTTAACAATCCCGCTCTGATTAACGCTTATTTCGGAATTGCTGTTAATACAGTGAACGTGCGCCCCCGATATCCCGACATTGACCCCTCTGATAAGGATCGATGATTCACGCTCTGCATCGGCAACTGCTGATTTTATGGCATCAACCGTCTTATTGATGTTGACAACCGTTGCCCGCTGCAACCCCTCTGAATCGGAACGTCCCTGGCCGAGGATATTGAGCTTTCCGATCTCATCCCTCTCGGCAACGACAACACACACTTTTGTTGTCCCTATGTCCAACCCTACGACTATGTTGCTTCTCTGCATTGCTTGATCCTGTATGCGATCCTGTCATGGCGTTTTATTAAAGGAACTCTGCCTGCGGTTCTCAACAGCAAAAACCTTTCCGGTGAATCTCAGATCAACTGTTGCGTAACCGTCAAGTCCTTTTTTTGCGACCACCTTTTGCCAGAATATCTCGAATTTTTTCAACTTTTCCTTGTAGTCTCCGTCATTGCCCACGATAAACCGGGTTGGGGAGCCAGCTACAGAAAAATACGTTTTATTTTTCTGACTCAAGGCAATATCCCGTATTAACAGGCGCGCATATTCGGTGGACTTTACTGCATCGATCATCTCTCTGAGAACCGTAAAACCTTTATCCTGAGCTTTCGAGAGCGGAGCTGCATCAACTCGCGATGTTTTGAGACCGGTAACCCGCAGCAACGATGACGAGGAATAATGGTCGTGCCACGGCAAGATATAACCTTCCGTATCAATAACCTGAACGTTATCTCCCCTGACAAGCACCGCCATCGGAAAACGCTCCTCGAGCCAAATGCGAATAATACCGTTAAGCTCTCCGGCAACCTCGGCCCGCCTGACATAGGGCAGCGCCATAAGCTCTTCCGACAATGCTTCGCTGTCAACATCCCGGATATTTTTTCCGACAAGGCCCTCGGTTTTCCTCTTCAGTTCATCACCCGACAACAGATAATTACCACTGAACATAACCTCCCTGACCCACACACTCTTTTTCCACTGCTGGGCATACAATCCCAGAGCGCAAAGCCCGGCAAGCGCAATCACCATGATCAGGGTGATTGCCTTCCATCCGGGCCCTGGCCTTTCAGCGCCAACATCAGCATCATTTTCGGGCAGCCCGGCAGGAGTCTGCGAGATCCCCGAATCGTCATTGTAAACAAATCCTTCCATCAACAGCTGTTTTTTGCAAATCCCAGAAGTTTGATTTCCAGCTCAAGTTGAACACCGAACATTGTACGAACCTGCTCTCTTGCCTCAACGATCAACGCCATAATATCCGCTGCCCTGGCATCACCTGCATTGATGATGAAGTTCGCATGGGTTTCGGAAATAACAGCTCCCCCTCTCTGAAGTCCCTTAAGTCCGCAAGCATCGATCATCTGCCCCGCGCTGAGCCCCGAGGGGTTTTCCTCAGGCCGCGGATTTCTGAAAACGCTTCCAGCATTCGGCCATGATAAGGGCTGCGATGCGCTCCGCCTCTGGAAAGCCTCTCGTCGTAAGCGACCACGTTTGTCACATTCTGCATCGGAAAGCTTCTTCAGTTTCATCTCCGCGCCCAGAATGACGCGCCCTCCAAGAGAACAACTTCGGTAACCGAACGCAATATCTTGCGCCTGAATCATGCAGACTCTGCCTTCATGCAGTATTTCAACCCGTGAAACCACAGAGGAAATGTCCTGTCCATGCGCTCCCGCATTCATGGCAATCGCCCCGCCGACTGTTCCCGGTATGCCCTGAAGCATCTCCAGACCTCCAAGAGAGAGGCCGAATGTTTTCTCCGCGATCACCGGCAGAGGCGCACCGGCTCCCGCAGTCAGAATATTTTTCTTGACACTGTATCCTCCTAACGCTCTTGAGGTTATGATAAGCGCCCCGCGCACCCCGTCATCATCCACCAGGAGATTCGATCCTCTGCCAATAAGCTCATAGGGAAGATTTCTTGCTTCAAACAGGGCTATTGCCCTGCACAGATCTTCCCGATCAATTGGATCGACAAAAAAATCAACAGATCCACCGATTTTTAGAGCGGTATGCTCTTTCATCGACTCACCAAGGAGCACCTCTCCCCTGATGGTGCCCAGCAACTCTTCAGTACTGATCATCTATAACCTGTTGTTTCATTGATGAAATACTCGTTTCGTGTTTTTTCCGATGACGTCCTGCAAAGTCTACGGCTCATTTTTCCGACAGTGGTCAGCAAGTTCCGATGCCATTTTTGTGATGTCCCCGGCCCCCATACATAACAACAGATTCCCTGGTACACAGTAACCCTGAAGCGTGCTGCAGAGTTCCTCTCTGTCCGGGATAAACGATACCTGTTGAGCTCCGGCCATCATTGCCGCCTCTGCCACAAGAGCACCGCTGACCCCTGGATAGTCCCCGTTTTTTTCCCGTGCGGCAAACACGTCGGCAACACAGACGCGGTCAGCATTGGAAAGTGCCCATCCATACTCATCTGCAAACGCCTTGGTTCTGGAGAAAAGATGCGGCTGAAAAACAGCGATCACCTCATATTCCGGCCAACCCGCCCTTGCAGCTTTTACCGCCGCTTTAACCTCTGATGGATGATGCGCGTAATCATCGACGATTAACGGCCCCCCTGCTCTGCCGTAGAGAATCTGAAACCGCCGCCTCATCCCGCTGAAAGAGGCAAGCCCCGAAACGATGCTGTCAACCGGGAGCCCCATTTCAAGTCCTGTCGCAATGGCCGCCAGAGCGTTATGCACATTATGCCTGCCGGGAGCGGCTATGCTGAATCGCGCCAGTTCTTGCTTCTGATAGTCCACAATGAATCGCGTATCGTGCCCGACAACCTCTATATCGCGCGCCATAAGATCCGCAGACTCCTCGACACCATAGGTAAACAAACGCCTGTTCATCCGGGGAATAATTTTACGCACCTCCGGCCAGTCAACGCAACATAACACCCTGCCGTAGAAAGGGACCTTGTTGGCAAAGGCAACAAAAGCATCCCTCAGCGCATCGATATCTGCATAGGTGTCGGTGTGCTCCATCTCCAAGCTGTTGATAACGGCCAGGGAAGGGGTCAGCTTCAAAAAAGCACGATCGTATTCATCCGCCTCAATCACCATATACTTTCCGCTCCCTACCATGGTGCTCCCTTTCAGATCATCGGATATACCGCCTATCATGACGGTCGGAGACTCACCTGCGCCGATAAGCATTGTAGCGATCATTGCCGTCGTCGTCGTCTTGCCGTGCGTTCCTGCGACACAGATACCACTTTTGTAGCGCATCAGCTCTCCGAGCATTTCATCCCGTTTGATAACAGGAATGCCTTTCTGCAGGGCGACCGCTACCTCTTCGTTCTCTCTTGCCGCCACGGCAGAGGAGTAAACGACCACATCACACGCTCCGATGTTTTCCGCGCTGTGCCCTAGCGCGACCGTTGCTCCCTGATCCTGAAGTTTTCCCGTGACCTCACTGGCGACAAGATCAGATCCGGTAACCGTAAACCCCGATTTCAGCAACAGCTCAGCAATGGCGCTCATTCCCGCCCCGCCTATACCGACAATATGCACACATCTTGTATTTCCCAGCTCCACAATATTCTGTTTAATAATTTGCAAGTGTCACGATCCTTCCTGCAAGCGCAGCGGCTGCTCCCGGCATACCATGTCTCAGACAGGCCTGCGCCATTCGTTGACGGGCTTCAACGTCTCCAAGCAGCTTTTGCACCAGCTCTTTGGCTCGATCCCCGACAACCTCGCTGTCTTCGACAAGTGCAGCAGCGCCATCCTTCGATAACGCCTCGGCATTGAAAAACTGATGATTTCCCGTAGCATGGGGATAGGGAACAAGGATCGCCGGTTTACCGAGATTGGTAAGCTCCGCAACTGTTGATGCTCCCGCGCGGCAAAGCACGACATCAGCTGCAGAGTATGCCATGCCCATCTCGTTGATATACGGACCGATCCAGAGATTACGTGAGGGTCTGAAGAGGTTACTGATCGCTTCGTAATCCAGTGAACCTGTCTGCCATACGATATTGGCTCTCCCCTCCAGCTCCTCCACCCATCCTTTAACGGCATTGTTGATCGAACGTGCTCCACGGCTGCCGCCGAAAACAAGAAGGGTCGGCAGAAGAGGATCCAGTCCGAAATACTCCCTCGCACTGCGACTGTCCTTCATGGAGAACCCTCGCGCAGGATTGCCTGAAACAAACACCCCTTTCTTTCTTTTCAGGAACCTCCCGCTGTCAGGAAACGAAAGATGCACCTCTGAAGCCAGAACGGAAAGCAGTTTTGTGGTCACGCCGGGATAGGCGTTCTGTTCCTGTATGAGCGTCTGTTTTCCAAGCAGCTGTGCGGCAAGAAGAAGAGGAGCGCTGACGAACCCGCCTGTTCCGACAACAACATCCGGCTTTTCCCTCCTGATGAGAACGACCGCTTTCCATACCGATGCCGCAAAATCCTTGATCGCGCCCGCATTGACCAGAAAATCTGCCGGAGACATTCCCCTTGTGAAACCCCGGACCCTGAAGGTAAGCAGCCGATACCCGAGCCGAGGGACTTCTGTCGCCTCGATACCTTTCCGGGTACCTGCAAAAGAGATATCCGTCCCCGGCACCATTTTCAGCAGCTCTTCAGCCATTGCCACCGCTGGATAGAGATGCCCGCCTGTTCCTCCTCCTGCAAAAAATACCTTCATCCATTGCCTCCGGTGATCGTTACTTCAGCTTCAGATCCGGCAACGACATCTCTTTTCCTGGATATATTGATCAGTATTCCCACGCCCAACGAATTAAAGAGCAGCGCTGTCCCCCCGTAACTGATAAATGGAAGCGCAACCCCTGTTGTCGGCAGCACATTGCTTGCCACGGCAATATTGATCAACGCATAGAGAGTAATAGCGATAGTAATACCAAGCGCGACAAAGCGTCCGAAACCGTCAGCGGCATTTTTGGCGATAACCAGTCCGCAGACAAAGAAGGCGACAAAAAGAAAGAGAACCGCGACAGATCCTATAAAGCCGAATTCCTCGCCGATTATCACAAACACAAAATCATTGTAGGAGAGAGGCAGAAACAGCTCCCGCTGCTTGCTTGCGCCGATACCAAGCCCGAACAACCCTCCGTTTCCCAGGCCGATAAGCGCCTGACGCACCTGATAGGAAAGCAGCTGATCATCTCCTCCATTAAAAAACGATAACAGACGTGCGACCCGGTAAGGCTTTGCGATCGCGAAAACACCTGCCAGCGGAATCAATGGAATCGCAGAAACCAGCAGATGTTTGATCCTGACCCCGCCAAGGAACATCATTGAAAAGCCTATGATCGCCACAAGAGAGGCTGTACTGAAGTTCGGCGCGAAGGCGATGAGCGAAACAACACAAAGAAGCAGGGTCAAAAGAGGATAGTAGCTTTCATTAAGATCCTTGATGTAAGCCTTTTTTTCAGTGATCAGTCTGGCAAAATGAAATATCAGGGCATACTTGGCGAAATCAGATACCTGAAAATTCACCGGGCCCAGGGGAATCCATCGTGCAGCACCCTTGATCACACCTATAAACTTGAAAAACAGAAGCCCTGCAAGCAGAATTATGCTGAAAAACAGAAGAATCTTGCTGACCTTTTTGAAATGATGATAATCGACCAGAGAAAACAGAATTACCGTACCAATTCCGAGAACGGTAAAAAACACCTGCCTCCATAAAAAATACTCGGGATTGGAAAACTTCCTCTGTGCCCATCCGGCGCCACTGCTGTAGACAACCACAACACCAATACACATGAGCAGCACGACAATCAGCAGCAGAATCTTTCCTGCAGCACTGTTTGCCTCGATAGGGCTGCCGACTGAAGCACCCTCCAGGGGCGTCTCCCGTCTGAAATCCGCCACGCTCTGTTTCATTATACTATCCCCTCCACGTGTTTCTTGAACCGCATCCCCCTTTCCTCAAAACTCTCGAACATGTCAAAGCTTGAACACCCGGGTGAAAAAAGAACCGTCTCTCCTGTGGAGGCATACCGTTGAGCCTGCTCTACGGCCTCTTCGAGTGAGAGGGCAGGGACAACCCTGACAACAGAACTGAACGCCTCGGAAAATTTCCCCTTTGATTCACCAAAAACCACAAGCACCGACACCTTTTGACGCACTCTCTCCTCCAGGTCGCTCAGATTATCTCCCTTGTCACGCCCACCGGCTATCAGCACAAGCTTTCCCGGCGTGGCGTCAAGCGCCTGACGCAAGGCGTTCAGATTCGTTGCCTTGGAATCGTTTATCCAGTCAACACCCTGAATTGTCCTCACATACTCTTGCCGGTGCTCAACCCCGGTAAAACGCCGCAGCGCTTCCCCGATCGGCAAAACATCTACTCCGGCAACTCTTGAAGCAGCAACCGCTGCCAGAGCGTTTTCAAGATTATGACGCCCCCTGAAACTTCTTTTGAACAGCCCGGATCTGGTAATCACCTTTTCCTCCCGACCGTTCACAACGCTTATCAGCCAGTCGCCATCCATCGCAGCATAACGCTCTCCTCCGAGAGAGGCTCTCTTCCGATCGAGGCTGAAAGGGACCAACTGCGGAACAACCTCTCCGTCGCCGGAAAAATGAGCGCGAAGCGTTTCATCGTCAATATTGTATACCAGAGTATCCTGCTTTCGCTGTTGCGCGTAAATCCTGTACTTTGCTTCGGCATAACGCTTCATGCTACCGCCGTAACGGTCTAGATGATCCGGCATAATGTTGGTGATAACCGCCACATCCGGCCTGAAAGAGCGGCACCGTTCCAGCTGGTAGCTGCTGAGTTCGACAACCGCGATATCCCCTTTTCTCATCTCCCCTACGAGGGAAGAGAAGGGAACGCCGATATTGCCCGCACTGAACACCCTCTGTTCGCGACTATTCGCACCTGACAGGCAGATCGCCTCCACCATACTGGAGGTCGTCGTCTTGCCGTCCGTTCCCGTAATGCCGATAATGAAGGCCGGACAAAACCATGACGCCGCCTCTATTTCGCTGAACAGAGGAATAGCTTCATGTTCAAGACGCTTGATCACCGATGCTTGCGGTGGTATACCCGGACTTACGACAGAGAAATCCGCATCGAGAACCCTGTCGGTATGTCCTGCTTCTTCAAACGCTATATCATGTTGTTCAAGAAAAGCACGCTCATCATCACCGACAAGATCACGATCACTGACATACACCACCGCTCCCCGCTGCTGAAGCAAGAGCGCCGCGCCAATGCCGCTGCGTTTGGCACCGATGATGCTGACGCGTTTCCCGACTGTCATATCTGCGTTCACACTCACCTCAGTTTTAAGGTCATCAGGCTGGTCAGGAAAAACAGCAGTGTAATGATCCAGAACCGTATGACAATTTTTTCCTCCGCCCACCCTTTCATCTGGTAGTGGTGGTGGAGGGGAGCCATAAGAAAAATCCTCCGCCCTTGACCGAACCGCCATTTGGTGAATTTAAACCAGGTGACCTGCAGAGAAACGGACAAGGTCTCAAGCAGAAACGTTCCGGCAAGCACAGGAAGCAGCAGTTCTTTTTTAATAAGAAGCGCGATAACAGCTATTGCGCTGCCAAGAGCAAGCGAGCCGGTATCGCCCATGAAGATCTCCGCGGGATGCGAGTTGAACCAGAGAAATCCCACGCAAGCCATAGCAATCGCCATACTCACCACAGCCACCTCTCCTCCTCCCGGTATGAAGGCTATATTGAGGTAATCGGAATAGACTGCGTTGCCGGTCAGATAGGCAAATCCGCCAAGCCCGAACACCACAATTCCTGAAGTCCCTGCGGCCAGCCCGTCAAGTCCGTCGGTAAGATTCACCGCGTTGGAAACCGCTGTGATAATGAAAACAACAACCGGTATGTACCACCAGCCGTAATCGATCATCAGGTCTTTGAAAAAAGGGATCGTCGTCTCTGTCAGCAATACGGAAAATGCCGGATCGATACGGGTATAGAGCCCTATGAACAGGCCAAGCAACACCTGACCGATCAGCTTATATTTTGCCGAAAGCCCTCCTTTGATTTTCAGGACGACTTTCCGGTAGTCATCGATAAACCCGATAGCGCCCATCCATACAATAGAGAGGAGAATCAGCCAAACGTATGGATCGTTGAACTTTGCCCAGAGAAGTCCGGAAACAACCACCGAGAATATGATCAGCGTCCCTCCCATCGTCGGGAGTTCTTTCCTCTTCTGCCGATGCTCGGGAGGAGCTTCTTCCTTGACGGGCTCGATATATTTCGATTTGAGATACCCGATCAGTTTCGGACCCGCGAAAATGGTGATCAGCAGAGAGGTGATCGCCGCAGCACTTGCCCTGAAGGTTATATACTCTATAACACCGAACCCCGGAGGGTCGAACAGCTCATTGATATATTGTAACAGATAGTATAGCATAGAACGCAGATACAGATTTATTGATCCGGTCTGGAAAAGTTCATCAGGCCTTCTGCCACTCGTTCCAGCTTCATGCCGCGAGAACCTTTAAGGAGCAGTACGTCACCGGGACTGAGCGATTCGTGCAACAGATGCTGAAGCGCGCCGTGGTCTATGAAATGTCCGGCGCATTTCATGCCCGCTGTTCGGCAGCAGAGAGCGGCCTGTTCCCCGAAAGTATATAGGGCATCCAGTCGGTCCAGCGATGCCGCGTACCGACCGATTCCCTCATGTTCAGGAGAACTCACCCCACCAAGCTCAAGCATATCACCGATCACCGCAACACGTTTACCGGTAACGGGAAGTTCACATAACAGGTCAAGAGCATTACGGACCGAATCAGGATTTGCATTATAGGTATCATTGATAATGGTTATGCCCCCGACTCGCTGAAATTCCAGGCGTTTCCAGCCCTCTTCAGGCTCCAGCCGCTCCAGACCCCCGGCGATTTTTTCAGGCGTCAATCCGAAATGAAACCCGACCGCAGCGGCGGCGACGGCATTCGAGACATTGTGGCGACCCGCAAAGCCAAGCGTAACCAGCACCTTTCCAGCTGATGAACAGAGCGTGAACAGCGCGCGGCCCAGGCTGTCCATCTGTATATCCTCCGCCCAGACCCCCTCTCCCTCCAGCGCCATGCCGTAGCCGACTGTCGAGGGGATACCGGCTGCAGCCTCCGTAAGCCGCCGGTCTTCCCTGTTGACAAACACCACACCGCCGCTCTCCTGCAGATACCGGTAAAGGGCGGTTTCTGCATCCGCAACACCGTCCAGATCCAGCAAAAACTCAAGATGCTCATGACCGATATTGGTCAAAAGCCCATGTGTCGGCGCAGCTATCTCTGCAAGCAGCTCCATCTCGCCAGGATGGTTTATGCCCATTTCAATTACAGCCACTTCATGTTTCTCACGAAGACCGAAAAGCGTCAGAGGAACCCCGAGATGGTTATTGAGATTTCCCTCACTCATGTGCACACGATAACGTCCCCTGAGAACTGACGCCATCATCTCCTTGGTCGTCGTCTTGCCGTTGCTTCCGCCGATACCGATCAACGGGATGGCAAATTTCAACCGGTACAGAGCAGCAAGTCGCTGCATGGCCACTGTAGTATCTGCCGTCACCAGATAACGCGCTCCTGCTTCATGCGCTGACGGGCCCTGGCGGCTGAACCATTCCCGGCTAACAAGAGCACAGGCTGCTCCTTTTTCAAACGCCTGTCGGACAAAATGATGACCGTCAGTCTGCTCACCTTTCAGGGCGACAAATATCTCTCCTCCCGTGATCTCCCGGGAATCGATCACCACCGTGGGCTCCTGAAAAATCACCGGATCATCCGGGGCAAACCCCGAAAGTCTCCCGGACTTTTCAAAATCTTCTCTCTGCAGACAGGCTTTCATCGTTTCGTGCTGCTCCATCTTTTTCAATGAGTACTTCTCGCAAGTATAGCTTCTTCTGTCGTTTCCCGATCGGAAAAAAAGCTGCTGGCACCTGCTCTCTCCTGACAGGTTTCATGGCCTTTTCCTGCGACAAGCAGTATATCCCCTTCTTTCAGCAGGTTAACACCGCAATGTATCGCTTCGGCCCGGTCACAAAATCGCATATAGCCCGAGGAAACAATCCCTTCAGTGATATCGTCCAGAATGCTTTCCGGATTTTCATCTCTCGGATTATCCGAAGTGATGATAAGCCTGTCCGCCCCTCTGGAGGCGATGCGCCCCATGACAGATCGTTTCTCATGGTCACGGTTCCCCCCGCATCCGAACACCACTATCAGCTCACCCTCTTCCGGCTTTAGCTCGTTGAGCGTTCCGATCACTTTTTCAAGAGCATCAGGCGTATGAGCATAGTCTACGACAGCAAAGAAATCACCGGCATCATCCCTGACAATCTCCATCCGTCCTTCCACAGGCGACGATGTCGACAGGCTGTGGAGAACCGCTTCAGGTTCAAGCCCCAGCGCGACACCCGACGCGAACACCTCCAGCAGATTCATCACATTGAACAGCCCCGTAAGTCTGAAAAGCACTTCATAACCCCTGCCATCCGCATCTACTGCAACCCGGGTAGCTTGCAATCCGGCCTCAAGAAGAGTCGCACTGAATGCTTTTCCCTCACTGCAGGCATAACGACTGTCGCCGACCGTACAGCAATAGAGCCTGGCCTTTCCCCTGTTTTCCACCATAAACCCGGCCCTGGGATCATCTGCGTTGACAACGACAAATCCCTCAGGCGAAACAGCGCCGAACAGCAGTCGCTTGGCCGAGGCATACGCTTCCATCGTATGATGAAAATCAAGATGATCCTGTGTAAGATTCGTATACACCGCCCCTGAAAAAACAATCCCGAATGTTCGCTGCAATACAAGCGCATGAGAAGAAACCTCCATCACCACCGCCCTGCAACCCCTTTCAGCCATGATTGAAAAAAGACGATGCAGTTCTTCCGCTTCGGGAGTCGTCCTCTCGAGGGGAATCACCTCATCCCCTGCCAATGCAAGCCCTGTACCGATATATCCCGTTCTGATCCCGCAGTAGTTCATCATCCCGGCCATCAGGCGCGCCGTCGTGGTTTTCCCGTTCGTTCCGGTAACCCCGATAATGCTGAGCCTGTCCGAGATATCCCCGTAGAACGCCTTTGCGATCTGCGCCATCGCCCTCCTTGCATCCGGCACGAGAATGAACAGAACCCTTTCAGCAGGGGTTTCAGGAAGCTCTTCGCAGACCACCGCCTTCGACCCAAGGGAAACAGCCTCCCCGATAAATTCGTGCCCGTCGGTCACAAAACCTCGCACCGCGACAAATAACGTATCTTTCAAAGCTTTTCGTGAGTCGGATGTAATGTTCCCTATCCGCATTTCAGGCTGAATGTCGCCTTCAACGGCAGAAACATCGAGTCGCTCCAACAACCTCTTCAACGTTACCATTATTGACCTCTCATGGCACCTGCGTAATTGATTTCCCACCGACAGACCTTCCAAGAGTAACCTTCACCGTTGAACCTTCCGCGAGCATGGTTCCGGAAGCAACCTCCTGAGTGGCGACAGAATCTTTCAAACTCCCTTCATACTCCATAACAAGTCCTGTCCACTCCAGAAGGCGTCTTGCATCCTTCCCGGACAATCCGCCAAGTTCCGGTACAGCGACAGCTTGAAGACGATCAAGAGTCTCTTTCCCGGAAGAGACGATCGCCAACTCCCTTTTCAGCTTCTCGGATGAAAAGATCATCCTCTGTCCGATACGCGAAAATGCCGGTGCGGCAACCGTGCTCGCGTAGTAAGCCTTTTTCGGTTCATCAACCACGACAATCATCGCGATTCTTGGCTTATCAGCCGGATAGAACCCTACAAATGAAGCGACGTAGGCCCTTTCATGATATGATCCGTTTTTCAGTTTCTGCGCTGTTCCGGTTTTCCCTGCGACCGACACGCCGGGTATAGCCGCGGCAATGCCTGTCCCCTCGACAACAATCGGCTCCAGATAGTGCGTTCTCAGATAGTGAGCGGTTTCAGTTTTTATGACCCTGCGCACTTTTTCAGGCTTCGATTCGGCGACAACATTCCCCGCTGCATCCAGCATACGGCTCACAATATAGGGACGCATCATCACGCCGTCATTGGCTACAGCGGCATAGGCCTGCAAAACCTGCAGCGGCGTAGCCGTAAACGCATAACCATATCCCATCCAGGGCAGCGTGGTTTTATCCCAGGCCTCAGGCTTCCGCAAAAGCCCCGTAGCCTCACCGATAAGATCTATGCCGGTTTTTTCACCGAAGCCGAACCGTCTGATATACCCGTAAAAGGTATCCTGACCGAGTTCAAGAGCTGTTTTTGCAGCCACAATATTACTTGAATGCACCATTGCGTCACGAAAAGTCATGCGTTCGAACTTTGCATGATCCCTGATAACACGACGGTTATAGACAAACACACCGTTATGCGCGTCGAGAGAGTCTTCCTCTGTTCGGCCCAACACCTCAGTTGCCGCTGCGGCCGTGACGATCTTGATGGTTGATCCAGGCTCAAACGCATCAGTTATGCCCCGGTTCCGGGCTTTATCAGGACGATAGTTGCGGCGGTTGTTCATGTCAAACAAAGGATAATTCGCCATGGCCAGTATTTCACCGGTCGTGACATCCATTGCTATACCTATAGCTGCTTTTGCATCGAACTCCTCGACGGTTTTTCGAAGTTCATCCTCAACAATAGCCTGAGTATCAGAATCAATCGTCAACTGGATATTCAGCCCCGCAAGTGCGTCAATCTGCTCTTCTCCGGCTGCAAGAAAACGCTCTCCAGTCGCAGAACGCTGATAGACCTTGATTCCTTCGTTTCCTTTCAGTTCCGTATCATACTTTTTTTCCAGACCGCTTATCCCCTGATTATCCCTGTCCGTGAGCCCGATCACCTGAGAAGCAATATTGAGATAGTATCGCTGCTGCTCTTTTTCGAAACCGACTCCCGGGACCTTCTTCTCCATCAGTTCCAAAGCATCCGCAATCGGTACGGAGCGCTCCATCCACACAAAACGGTTTTTTTTTCGGAGCTTTCTGCTGTATTCTCGTTTATTTTTCCCAAAATGTCGGGCAAACATTTCAGCTACCTCGGAAGAGCGGTTAACCGTGTCCCTCCTTCCATTGACGAGGACCGGCGTATTTCGAACAATAACGGGATCAGCATGAAAAGAGATCTTCTGGACACTCTCCGCAAGGCGAAGACCTGAACGATCCAGAATCCCTCCCCGTTTAGCAACCTCGATAATCTCCCGCTCATGCTGTTTCGAGGCCATGGATTTATATTTCTGAACATCGATCACCTGAACATTCAGAAGCTTGAAAACAATAGCTCCTGCCAGGATAACAAACAGAGAGGCAACGAGAAGAAGGCGCCACCCGAACGTTTTATTTGCGGACGCCTCATCCGGGCACCCTGCATCGAACTGCCTCTTCATGGTCTCAACGTGCCTCCTGTCATTGTACGCTTATGATAATCCCCGGAGTGATACGGGTTCTCAGCCCCATCTCCTCCGCCTTTCCCGATATATTGTGAATCGTTTGCAACCGCTGCAGTTCAAGCTCAAGAGCGGCGTTAATACTGCTGCTGATACCAATTCGTTCACGCAGACCTTCATTCTCTCTGGAAAGCGCGTTAATCGTGAGAAGATTGTTGATATAGACTACCAGAAGAACGGTTCCGGCAATCAGAAAGGCAAATGTACGCAAGCGAAGCAGAGGACCAAAACTGAAACTCTTCTGCTCTCCAGCCTGCTTCTCTGCACCCCCGGCACTACTGCCTTCCTCAGGAAAGGGCCCTCCAGGCCAGGCTTCCCCCCGGTTGTTGTCATGACCACCAACCCCGACAGAAACCGGTTTTTTCGGCAGAAGCCTCCGAATTTTCCGTTTCGTTACGGAGAGAAACTGCTCAAGAGAATCCCGGTTGTCAGCTATCACTTTCACTCACTTCTCCCGCATACATTTTTCTTTCTATAACCCTCAGTTTCGCACTTCTTGCCCGTGGATTTTCATTGACTTCCTCATCCCCGGCAATCAACGGTTTACGAGTAACAAGAGTGAATGCCGCCTTATGTAGGGGCTCTCGAAGCCCGACCCCTTTCGGCCCCCAATCATCTGCAGCAAGCGTTCTGAAATAGTACTTTACCATCCTGTCCTCGATAGAGTGGTAGCTCATCACCGCTATTCTGCCCTGCGGACTGAGACTCGCCGCACCTTCTTTCAGCGCCTCCTCCAATGCCCCAAGCTCATCATTCACCACGATTCGCAATGCCTGAAAAATCCTTGAAAGAGATTTAATCTGCTGATTCGGAACGCTGAAGACACTCCTGACAATAGCTGCGAGTTCCTGTGTCCCGGTAATCACGCCGCGCTCGTTCCTCCATGAACAAATGGCAGAAGCGATCCTCCTGCTTTTTTTTTCTTCCCCAAATCTGAAAAAAATATTCGCAAGCTCGCGCTCTTCAAAGGTATTGACTATATCGGTCGCCGACTGACCCTCGTCCGGTTCCATTCTCATATCGAGAGGACCGGAACGGAGATAGCTGAACCCGCGCTCCGACGTATCAATCTGAAAGGATGAAACCCCGAGGTCAAGAAGAATGCCTGTCACCTCCATCCCACGAAGTTCGCTTTCACGGAGAGCGTTAACAATCCCTGCCATTTCCCGGAAATTGCCCTGAACAAGTCGAGTCCTTTCACGAAAAGAGGCGAGAGTCTTTTCAGCCTCAGCGATAGCAAAACTGTCCTGATCAATCCCTATGAGAAATGAACTCTTTTCCAGCCCCTTATCCCGCAACGCCTGCAGAATAGCCAGGGAGTGCCCTCCGCCGCCAAGTGTTCCGTCAATATATATACCGGCGCGCCTGACCAGCCGGGCAACAACTTCACGCACCATCACCGGGCGGTGATATGCCTCTTTTCCCATAGAATCTAAAAATATCTTCCTGCAAGCACCTGAAATCTTGGTCCGCTCTCCCTGATCATACTCGTCAATTTTTCCGGGGACCAGAGTATCATTTTGACATTTGCCCCTATAATAACAATATCCCTTACGATGGCGGCATGCAGCATAAAATCCTTTGGAAGAGCGATCCTTCCCTGACGGTCCATTTCCACCAAATCGAGGCGTTCATACATCAGGGTTTTCAGCATTCTCTCATCCGGGTTAAAATCAGAAAGAGACATCAGACCATTTTCCTTCTCAGCCCAGATCTCAGGTTCATAGAGTTCGAGGGAACCGTCAAAAGCTTTCATGACATAGAGAATCGCTCCTTTTGCCCGAACTTCCTTGCTGTCCCCGAGAAGCCTCCTGAAACGAGCAGGGATCATGAAACGCCCCTTTTCGTCAATTGAATGCTGCTCTTTTCCTATAAAACCCGCCATATCCAGCAAACTTTGGTAAAAAAACACCAACAATAGAAGAATGCCCACCATTTTCTACCACTTTCCACCACTTAAAATGTATACAAAAAGCGCGTTCTAAAAAAATTATGCCCCGGCATATTGTGAAAATTTCGTAATACCGCGTGAACGAAATCAAAATGTGCTTCATCCGAACGACTTTTTAGTATTATTATCATGAGCAGGCATATGATAAGGTGCATATGCGCCCTGCTTGAGAAATGCATAGAGGCTTTTAAACCGGAGTGTGATAGTGCGTCCGGATCGATTATAGATATCCATGTTTCGAGAATTCGTTGTTGACGGATATAATCTGCTACATAAACTTTTCCCTGAAAAGGCGCAGGGTTCCCTGCAGCACAAGCGGGAACAGACAGAAAATATGCTGCTCGGCTTTCAGCAGTCAACCCGCCAGAAAGTCACCATTGTCTATGACGGTCAGCATTCCCGAGCACCCTTTCAGGACTCCGGCGCGCTAATCAGGGTGTTTACCGCTTCGGGATGTTCTGCGGATGACTGGATCATTGATTATCTGAAATCTTTGGGAAGCAATGCTCAATTGTTTACTATTATTTCCTCTGACCGCTTTATCTGCCGCCACGCCTCCGCCCGGGGAGCATCATATATGCTCTCTGAAAATTTTATCCGGCAGCACCTCTCAGGGAAAGAAAGTCGGAACAAAAACGGAAAAAAGGGCTGCAAAAAGGAAAAATCCGGTGACGTATCACTCAGCCATCAAGAGGTTGAACACTGGCTGAGCATTTTCGGCAAAACAGAAGAATGAAAGGAAGTCTGAAAAGATCTGCCTTATTTTAATATTTTACACTAACAGCTTCCATCCATCAGATCTTTAGCACCATGGCTGACAGCAGCGTAAAGAATGACCCTCACTGGCTTGAGCTTGAAGAGTGGAGAAAAAAAATAGATTCTATAGACCATCAACTGTCCAGTCTGCTCTGTGAGCGGCTCACTTGCGCCCAGAACATCAGTTCGCTCAAACGGCGTATAGGCGAAGAAGTTCTTCAACCCGCCAGAGAAAAGGAAGTTCTCGATAATGTGCTGAACCAGGCTGATTCCGAACTAAAGGCGTATGCGCTTGAAAAAATCTATAAATGCATCATAGAAGAGACCCGGCTGTTCCAGCATGAATGGAAAAATGAACAGCAGCCGCTCTCTTCCCGTTAACCTGCCGGGATTATTTCATGCGTGACACGATTTCAAGCCGTATTGTCATTCTCATTACAAGCATAGTGATTCCTTCTTTTGTCTTTCTTGCCGCGTTTTTTTTTCTCCCCGGCTGGAATGTCTCCCCTGAAGGACTTCCCCAAAAGAAAATAATCGTTCACAGAGGGGCAAGCTTCCGATCAATCCTTACATCACTTCAGGACAACAGCGTACTACGACACCAGCGTCCCCTGCTGATCACTGCGTCAATTTTCACTGAGCTACGCAATATTAAGCCCGGACGCTACAACATCCCGTCAGGCCTTTCAAACCACACGCTCCTTACCTATCTCCACAATCATCCCCAGGATGAAGAACGAGTCATGATTCCCGAAGGGGTCCGGCAGGAACAAATCGCGGCTCTTGTTTCCTCACATCTGGACATCGACTCGCTCTCCTTTATATACAGTGCAACAGACACAACACTGCTTGGCGCGCTTGGCATTCAGGCCGGGTCTTTTGAAGGATATTTCTTTCCCGGAACCTACAATTTTCCCTGGGCCAGTACTTCTGAAGAGGTGATCAGATTTCTTGTCGGCAGGTTCAAAACATTTTATCATGACAACCTTAAAGCTGCTGCATCCCTCAAAGGGCTCGATGAGCTTGAATTACTGACGCTTGCCTCTATTGTGGAGGCTGAAACCCCTCTTGACGAAGAAAAGCCACTCATTGCAGGAGTGTATCTGAACAGACTTAGAAAAAACATGAAGATACAGGCTGACCCGACAGTACAGTACGCTCTTGGAGGAGAGCCCCGCAGACTTCTCTACAAAGACCTTTCGATTGATTCTCCCTACAACACCTATAAATACAAAGGCCTGCCTCCCGCACCGATAGGCAATCCGGGAGCCGCTTCGATCATGGCTGTCCTCTACCCCGCAGAAACGGACTACTTCTACTTTGTCGCAACCGGAAACGGCGGGCACAACTTTGCAAAAACCGCGAAAGAGCACACAGAAAACGTTAAAAAGTATCGGAGAAACCGTCAGAAGCCATAAAATGCACTGTTTGAAATATCTCTTTCTGAATTATGTATATTGCACCAAACCAATAACCATTCAATCGTTAATCAGAAACCTGGAACAATGGAAAAAAAGTCTTTGAATGATCTCTCATGTAAAGGCAGCAGGGTACTCATGCGCGTAGACTTCAATGTACCGCTCGATGAACATGCGGACATCACGAATGACAAACGTATTGTTGAAGCGCTGCCTTCTATACACAAAATTATTGAAGAGGGCGGAAGACTTATTCTGATGTCACATCTTGGCCGTCCTAAAGGAAAAGTAGTCCCGGAGCTCTCGCTGACCCCGGTAGCGAAAAGACTTTCCGAGCTGCTCGACTCTAACGTTGTCATGGCCGACGACTGCATAGGAACTGAGGTAATGCAACAGGCGCTCGCCCTTCAGGACGGGGAGATCATGCTGCTTGAAAACCTGAGGTTCCATCCGGAAGAAGAAAAAAACGACCCTGAATTCGCACGTGAACTCGCCTCAATGGGTGAGATCTATGTTAATGATGCGTTCGGAACGGCTCACCGCGCTCATGCTTCAACAGAGGGCATCTGTCACTATGTCCAGCAATCCGTTGCAGGGTTCCTGATTGAAAAAGAGCTGAAATACCTCGGGCAAGCTCTCAACAATCCAGAAAGACCGTTTATCGCCATTCTTGGCGGGGCGAAAATCTCCGGAAAAATAGACGTCCTTGAAAACCTCTTCAACAAGGTCGATACGGTACTTATCGGCGGGGCCATGATTTTCACCTTTTTCAAAGCACAGGGACTCTCTGTCGGAAACTCGCTTGTAGAAGATGACAAGATTGAACTTGCCCGGCACCTGCTTCAGACAGCCAAAGAGAGAAAGATCAGAATGCTTCTGCCGGAAGATGTGATTGCCGCGTCAGAATTCTCAGGAGACGCTGAAACTATGGCTGTCTCAGTCGAGAACATTCCTGAAAATATGATGGGACTGGATATCGGCCCGAAAACCATCGACACCTTTTCACGGGAGATTCTTGCCGCAAAAACCGTTGTATGGAACGGACCGATGGGGGTTTTCGAAATAGAGCCTTTTGCCAAAGGAACTATAGCTATTGCCCAGGCTCTTGCTGACGCGACTGCAAAAGGAACGATCTCCATTGTTGGCGGAGGCGATTCAGCAGCAGCTGTCATGAAAGCAGGGCTCGCCTCGGGAATAACGCACATATCGACCGGAGGAGGCGCAAGCCTCGAATTCCTTGAAGGCAAGGAACTCCCCGGTATTACGGCACTGAACGATTAATGCGCCGCCCGCATTGGATTTCCTGTTAACGGAATCTGTAAACATTGAGCAAGGAACGCTCTGAATGAACAACTATAATCAGCCATACAGCCCCGGAGGGTTTCAGGTCATGCCTCCGGCGATAAAGACCATTATACTCGCCAATATCGCGGTATTTCTTCTGCAGTTCTCTCCATTCGGCATGTACGTCATGTACTTTGGCCCGTTGTGGCCTGTGGCGTCTTCAGGAGAGTACTCGTTTCAGATATGGCAGCTGATCACCTACATGTTCATGCACGGCGGGTTTGCGCACATCCTGTTCAACATGTTCGCGCTCTGGCTTTTCGGTGCCGAAATAGAAAACTACTGGGGCACCAAAGAGTTCACGACGTACTATTTCGTCTGCGGCATTGGAGCCGCCCTGATAAACCTGCTGACAACTGTAGGCAGTCAATATCCGACCGTCGGAGCTTCCGGGGCTGTATTCGGTATCCTGCTGGCCTTCGGCATGATGTTTCCCGACCGATATATTTATCTCTACTTTCTCCTTCCTATCAAGGCGAAATATTTCGTCGCGGGTTATGCCGGTATCGAACTGCTGATGGGGATCAACAATTCGACCATGGGAAGCGGCAGCAACATCGCTCATTTCGCTCATATCGGTGGTATGCTTGTCGGGTTGGTCTACATTAAGTTTCGCCAGCAGGGATGGTCATTCTCCGAATGGGCGGACAAAACCTTTCCCAAAAAAGAAGAGAGCCCAGGCCCGAAACTGCATAAAAAAGAACCTGCCTCTCAGGTCTCCGAAGAGGAGGTAGACGCCATTCTCGACAAGATATCCCGTCACGGCTATGAATCGTTGAGTGATAAGGAAAAAGAGACCTTGCTGAAAGCAGGGGGCAAGTAAAAGGAATAGTGCGATGACTACAAAAGAAAAGGCATACGAACGGGCCAGAAAAAAGGCAGAGAAGGTTGTAGGCGATCCGGAAAAAGTCAAAAAAATAGTTGACTCCGCGCTGAACAAAGCCTCCTCAGCCGGCTACTCATCACAGTTTCAGGAAATCACTGATAAATTACAGGCGCTTGTGCGCCTTGTCAAAAGCTGGGTCAACAAGGAGTACAGATCGACCCCATGGCAGACGATCATCCTTGCCGTTACAGCCATTGTCTACTTCGTCACCCCGTTCGACGCGATATTCGACTTCATTCCACTGCTCGGCTTCGCCGATGATGTAGCCATACTCACAGCCGTTCTCTCATCGATCAACCACGACCTCGACAAGTTCATCGAATGGGAGCAAAACCTCGTTCAGAACAACGAACCGTCGGCCTCCGCGGTCGACGCGGATTTCGAGGAAGTGGCAGGGGAAAGGAAGCCTGAAGCCTGAGGGCAGAAGCAGGAAGAAAGGAGCCGGAAGCCGGAAGACTGGTGACTGGAGTCGGCACATGCATGCATAAAAATGAAACCTTTTTCCCTTCCTGTGCATAGTAACAGATAAGAGCCCATGAACAGGAGAGTGATTGTTTTTGCCATTTCCGTACCCGGAATGACAGTATGATCTTCTCAATCGACCGACTGGAAACCTTTTTTGAAAGGAGGTAATGATGAAAAACGGCAAGTTTGTACTCATTCTGCTCTGTCTGGTTATGATATTCCCTCTGGAGTCCTGCGTCGTCTCCCGTCCTGTTGGGCCGGGATCGAATCACGTATGGATTGCTCCCAGAACCACGCACTCAGGGGTTGTTATTCCGGGCCACTGGATCTACAAAGGAAAACCCTACAAAAACAAGGTATGGGTCCCCGGCCATCACAACCGCTACGGAAAGTGGGTATCAGGTCACTGGAAGTCCATTCGCGCACCGAGAAAAAATGCCGTCTGGGTTCCCGGGCACTGGACACCAAATGGAAACTGGAAGACCGGGCACTGGCGTTACCGTTAACCCTTCAGCCGGCAGCGGATGCCTGATTCATAAGGGCTGCCGATGACGCTCTCCTAAGGGACTCTGAAGTATAGAGCTCCTGTCGCAACGCTTTGGCCGCCGGGATACCAGAGAAACTATCACTTGATCGTGGCAACCTTCCTGCATCCCGGCCCTGCAAGTGAACTACGTCCGCCGGAAACAGATGTAATGGTTATCTGTGTGCCAATCCTCTCCTTCAGCGCGGATACGTGAGAAATGATTCCTATCAGTTTGCCGTCCTGCTGGAGCCCGGCCAAAGTTTCCAGTGCAGTTTCCAGTGCTTCTTCATCCAGGGTGCCGAACCCTTCGTCAAGAAACAGTGAGTCCACACGAACGTTCCGGCTGGCCATCTTGCTGAGCCCCAGTGCCAGCGAAAGGCTGACAATGAAGCTTTCACCACCGGACAGGTTCCTGGTAGACCTGATTTCGCCGGCCTGATAATTATCGATGACGTTCAGTTCCAGAGGCTGCGCATCATCACGAAGCAGCAAGTAACGGTCATTCATCTTTTGCAACTGAAGGTTGGCGTGTCCGACCATCAACTCGAATGTCAGTCCCTGAGCAAAGTTGCGGTATTTTTTACCGTCTGCCGAGCCAATCAAACCATGCAGTTTATCCCAACGACGGCACTCCCTTTTCCGGGCTTCTATGGTCACCTGTTTTTCCTCTGCCCGTTCTTTGGCGACTGAATTTTCACTCAGCTTGTGCTTGAGGCCGGAAATGGCATCGCGCAGCTCTTTCAGGGCTCCTTCATACTCCCTGCATTGTGCTTCAAGTTCCTCAAGAGTCTTGTCCGAAACCTTCCTGGCTCTCTCCGTGGCCAGACGAGCCTCACGATCTTTTTGTCTGGCATTGAGATCAGTCTGCCCGTCATCCAGTTCCTTTGCTCTGGCAGACAGAACTTCCTGCTGTTCTGTTGAAAGTCTGGCATCAAGAAACTGTTTTTCATCTGAAAAGCCAGCCGTGGCGAGCGCCGCCGAAAAGTCGGTTTCCGCTTTATTCAGTTCAGGAGCTCTCTGCTCTATGCGCTTCTTCAGGGAGTCAACATGAGTCTTCGCCGTTGTCAGTTTCTGCTGCAACGCAGTGTTCAGGCTTCTGGCTTTCTTCTCTACCTCCTCGGCATCAGCAATCGCTTTGTTCAGTCGACCTTCTTCATCATCAGGCTTTTTATCGCCATACAATTGCTTTCTCTCATCTGTCCCGTCGGCCAGCTCCTTTTTCAGCCGTTCCAGATTTTCCTGTTTTTCAGTCAAAGCCTTGACCTGCGTATCAATCACGGCATCCAGACGCTTCACCTCGCTGTCGATGGCGGCAATCTGTTTTTCGATTTCAGTCTTTTGTTGTACCTGTTCCTGCCATGCCTTCAGTCTTGATTTGAGGGATTCGAGCAGTGCCTCGACCTCTGACTCCGGTATTTCTTTGATGCCAAGTGGCTCAAGTTTCCCGGAAACTGCCACCTTGAGTTCATCAAAGCCGGTCCGAAGTTTCGTGAGGACATCCTTCAATTCAGCGAGCGTTTTTTCAGCAGCCTTCCTGTCAGTAATGGCATTGGTTTCCAGCTTCTCGCTGTCATTCAGGTTTTTACGGGCAGTGGTTTCCGCCTGTTCAAGTGTTCTGATGGCGGCTTCCTGATCCTCTGCCTTGTTGATCAGCCTGGTCAGCGATTCTATCTTTTGCTCAATTACATCAGGAACCGGAACATTGCCCTCTGCAAAGGGATGCTCGGTCGAGCCACAGAGTGGACAGGGTTTGCCGTCTTCCAGCTTGGCCCGGTGGTCTTCAAGCTCCTCGATTTTCCTGATAAAAGCCATTTCACGCAGCAGGGCTTCCTTCTCGGTGCGATATTCCCGGAGCAGTCTGTCTCCCAGCAGTTCGCTCAGGGCATCCTTGCCTTTTTGAAGTTTTTTACTGGCGGACTCCAGCTCCTGTTTTTTGAGGGAACACTGCCTGGAGGCTTCCTCCAGCTTCTTTGTGGCATCTGCTTCGACCGTATCGACTTTTTTGAGATCAGTTTCGTTCTGCGTGATCTCCTGTTGTTTGGCAAGCAGGTTGCCGAACTGTTCTTCAATACCAGCCAACCCACTGATCAACCATTCATCCCGCGCATTCTCTTTGAGGTACAGCACTGCAGCTTCCAGTGTTTTCTGTGCAGCGGTTCGTTTTTCCTGTTCCTTCACCCCGGCCTGCTTGTCGGTCTCAATCTTTGCGGCTTCCTTGGTACAGGCATCAGCGCCTTCTGATACAGCCTTTGTCTGTTCGGCAATTTTTTGATCAAGCGACCGGATTTTCTGGATCAACGGGGCTGCCGTTTTCAGCTCCTCTCTGGCTTTCAGGGTGAGCTGTTCGGCAGTCTTGAGCGTCTCAGCTTGTGTGTTTGCCGATGTTTCAAGTTCAGGAAGTGCGGCTTCATCCGTTTTCAAGGACGCCTGATCGTCAGCCTGCTGTCTACGGCAGGATGTGAGCGTTGCATAGGTTCCGTCCAGTGATGCGGCCCTGGTGGCCTGTTCAAGTTTTGCCCGTTCCGGCTTGAACGCCTCGGTATCGCCCTTCAGCCTGGCGGCTTCATCTGTCAGACTGAGGATCTCCTTGTTCAGGTACTCAATAGTGGTCAGCCATGTAATGGCCTTGCCGATATCGGTTGATTTACCGGCAATCTCAGTCTCCCGCTTCTGCCTGGCCGTAAGATCATCCTGAATTTCTTTTTCCTGTTCCGACTCCAGAATCACAATGCCTGATGTTTCAGCCTGAAGCAGGTTCAGCTTTTCCCGTTCGTCACGCTGGCGCTCATGAACACTTCTCGAAATGACCGAATACATCTCTGTTCCGGTGATCTGCTCCAGAATCTTCGACTTCTGCTCGGCATCTGACTTCAGGAAGGTATCGAATCCACCTTGCGCCAGCAGGATGGACCGTGTAAAACGGTCGAAGTCCATCCCTGTTTTTTCTTCGATAACCCCAGATACCAAACTCTTTTTCGTTTCGACAGGTTTACCCGTGTCGGCATCCGCTATCCAATGTTCCTGATCCTGTAATTTTCCGTCAGCTCTCTTTCGGGCACGATGCTGCTCCCAATGGCAACGGAAACGGCCGGCCTGGGATGCAAACAATACCTCGGCATAGCACTCGCCGGTCTGTCGGGACATGATCTCATTTCCGCTTTTGGTGATTTTTCCGAGGCGCGGAGTGGCTCCGTAGAGGGCAAGACAGATTGCATCAAGAACAGTCGACTTGCCGGCACCGGTCGGTCCGGTCAGGGCAAAAATCCCACTGGACACATATTCCGGTTCCGTAAAGTCAATGATCCATTCCCCGTACAGGGAGTTGAGGTTTTTCAATCGGAGTTCTAAAATTTTCATGCGTATAGAACCACTAATGAACACGAATGGACACCAATTTTTTTCATACTACGATTCGCTCCCATTCCAGTTTGGGGTGTTTGAAATTGAGAATGAGTCCTACGCGAAGGCCTGTGATCTTGAGATAATTGATCACCTGACCGCGATCACTATCGGTAATTCTGTCAAGGGTTTTGATCTCCACAACGATCTTTTCAAAAGCAATAAGATCGGGTATATATTCTCCTACGTGAACCGATTTATACAGAACGGAAAAACGCTTCTGCTGCTGGAAAGGAATGTCCTTGAGCCCGAACTCGACGACCAGTGCATTTTCATACGGTTTTTCAAGCAGCCCATGCCCCAGTGTATTCACCACCTCCAAGGCGCAACCCACAATTCGATACACCTCGTCTTTCAAAACCAATTCGTGTTTATTGGTGTCCATTCGTGGTTCCTTCTGCGGATTATTCTGCATCCCGATCCTCCTCAAGCAAATCTCTCACTACCTCGTTATACGCACCATTCAGTTCCTCCCGATCTTCGTCAGGCACGTCGAATGCGTCGAGGCAGCGGGTGAAGACTTCCTGCGCATCGAGGTCGTCGAGGGCTTCATCTTCCTCGATACTGCTCATCACCCGGTCCATAACCATCCTGTTTTTTATCCGACGAACTTCCATAGATGAATCGGAGAGGGTTTCCTCAATACTCTCCCGAAGATTACCGATGATCTCACTTCCTGTATACTCGATCTCCAGCCAGGCACTGCTTTCTTCCTTTTTCAGCTCTTCCAGCCTTGACTGAATATCTTCCAGCGAACCCTTGATGCTTACCAATCGCTGAAAACAAGGCACGGGGAGGAGGGAGATTTTTGATTTTGGATTTTTGATTGCGGATTTTTGAGTGCTGACTGCCTTCTCAAATCCAAATTCTACGATCACCACGGATTTCTGCTGATTCGCTTCACCAAAGCCCATGGGAAGGGGAGAACCGGAGTATCGGCTGTGTTCCGCGCCGCCAACCGCCTGAGGAACATGCAGGTGACCGAGGGCGAGATAGTCGATCGAGGACGGAAATATCTCCTTGCCGACATGGGCCAGGGAACCCACATACAGCTCCCGAACGCCGTCGCCTTCAACGGTTTTTCCCCCTGCGGTGAAGAGGTGCCCCATGGCAATGATGGGTATGGGGGAGTGGTGATTTTTGATTTTTGATTTTTGACTGCGGATTGCCGATTGCCGGAGGAGTTCGTGACGCTTTTGTTCGGCGATCTCGACCACCCGGGCATAGTGTTCTTTGATGCCTTCTACCAGTTTTCGGTTCTTGTCGTCGATGGTCTCTCCCGGCTCCACCGTCCGGACGTCCCTGTCATGCAGATAAGGAACCGCGCAGATGATTGCTGATTTTGGAGTGATGATTTCTGATTCAAAGATCTCCATCTGTCCAGATGTTTGCCCTGAATCTGACTTCTCAGATCCAAAATCATCAATCACCAGAACCTCGTCTTCCAGGGCGTCAGTTACGGCACCGATCACATGCACGTTGAGCGCCCGCAAAAGCTCTTTCGGGGCATTCAGAAACGAGGGAGAATCATGGTTCCCGGCAATAACAACGACATGGCGACAGCAGGAGTTGGAGACCCGGCAAAGGAATCGATAGTACAGCTCCTGAGCCCGGTTGCCGGGCGTGCTGGTATCGAACACATCACCGGCAACAAGAAGCACGTCGATCCCTTCATTCTCGATAGTCTCGACCAGCCAGTCCAGAAACGCCGAAAACTCCTCATACCGTTTTCTGCCGTAAAGGGAGCGGCCTAAATGCCAGTCTGATGTGTGGAGGATTTTCATTGTTGTGAGAGCATTTGATCTGATTATGAAATCTATATACCATTTCTTTAACGCCTTGAAAGCCTTCTCGTTTTCATAACCTTTACTCGACAGCACCTACCCATCCATTGTCCGCCGGATGTCACGTTGTGAATAGATACCACAGGAATCTGTATTTCTCGCAAAGGTATAAGACCTGAGCAGTATATGGAAAAAGCAGGAATCATACGTTTGTCACTCCTAAGTTGAGCGATTGTTGAGCATGCTGTAGATGCAAGGCACAGGGGACGCCGCTGTAGTTGACTACTGCAAGTCACCTGTAACGAAGCAGATGCCGCATGACCGACAATCCCATAGGGTTTCAAAACATGCGATTTTTCTGTTTTATGGTCGCGCAACCCATCGGGTGAGATGTACGCTGTAAGAAAAACCAGCATAACGCCTTATATAGTAAAAAGTTGACACTATAACGCATTTGTTGAAACGATCAACTTAGGTCACTGTAATGTCTCAGCTTATCACACCATACTGAGTTCAAGTTTGTGTTTTATCTTCTCCCAGCCGGGGATGACTGAATCAAGCAGCTTATAATATTCTGGGCTGTGATCAGGGAATTTCAGATGGCAAAGTTCGTGAATCACAACATAGTCGATACATTCCTTAGGTGCTCTGATCAGATACGTATTGAGGGTTACTGTTCCCTTATCTGAAAGACTTCCCCATCTTTTTCGCATTCGCCTGATCGACACATCGGGTTTTTCGACATCGAGCTCCCTGAATTTTTTCCAGCAACGATCCATGCTTTCCCTGAAATGCAAGCGGGCTTTCTCCAGATACCACTTGTCCAGCATGTTTCGGGCTGTTTCCGGAGTCGGCGCATCCACTGTAGTAACATAAAAGCATCCCCGGAACAGCTTAACCGAGTTTTCAGTACCCTGAATCATTTTCAACCGGTATTGCTTCCCAAGATAGAGATGTGTCTCGCCATTCACGTAACAGCGAGAGGGTGTTCTGGGATCGAACTGTTTGAAGTAGTTCATCTGCCGGAGAATCCAGCGTGACTTTTTCCTTAACTTGTTTTCGATCAAGGGAATACTGGAGTTAATCGGAGCCTTCACCATAACAGTACTATCAGGATGAACAGCGATTTCCATGGTTTTTCTCTCACGATACAACAGACGATACTTGATGGTCTTGCGCCCATAGACAAGAGAATGCATGTTGTCACTAACTGACGCACCGATCATTTGTAACTCCTGTGTTTGGCAACCTGCATGACCTTTTCAATGATCTCGTCCATCTGATCGAGAGACAATGCAATACCTTTTTCCGTTTTCAGCTCGTCATAGAGGTAATCTTCAATCTCATTGATCGCCTGTTTCTGGGCATCTTCATCATCCCAGAAATGAACTTTCTTGTGTTTTTCCAGAATGTCATAGATGGCAATCGCCGTATCTGCAACGACGGGTTCAAGACCCGGAGCTTGAGCTTCGAAGAAGGGTTTCAGCACACCATAGCAGGCCATGGCATCCTCATTACCTGAAAGGATGTCCGGGACATCATCGTGTATCTTGCCGACAACCTTGTTCCGGATATCGACAACCTTCTGCAGATACTCCAGATCAGATATCCGTTTTGCCCGAAAATCCTCGATTGCCTGCTGGATGAGCAGCGAGAACTTTTGATAAAACGCAGGATCTTCATCCATCTTTTCCGTGATCGCTTTTTTCGTCGCGTGAGCAATCGTATCTGCTTTTGAGCCCGTCGTTTTCTTATCCTGATAAACCCCCTGCTCCTCCTTGACCTGGTTGAACATATGCTCATCAAAAATGTTCACCGGCTCGTTAAGCCGGATAACCTCGTCTGCCTGAATATGGGTATCGAGCAACTTCTTGATCTTCGGCTCATAATCCCGGTAATCGATAGATTCAGCATAGCGGAGTTTTACGGAGACCTTCAGAGACTGGAACTTCCGGAGGTCCGACTTGTATCTGGAAAGTGTTTTATCCTCCGTTTCAGTCAAAAACTTTTCGGATGAGAGCGCGATAGCAAGGGTTTTGGCAAATTCGGCAAGACGGGTATAAAACTCTTCCCTGAGTTGGTCATCGGCAAGCAAAAGCTCATATGCCTCTTCATCGTATGAATGTCTGACGGTCTTGAAGAGGTCCCACAAATCCGAATGACGGTCTGGCAGTTTTTCAATCTCGCTGTTGATCGAGGTCAATGTGCCGACAAGATCCGATTCATCGAACCCCTCAAACGCGCTATACATCGTGAGGGCCTTATCAAGTTCGCCAAGCACATTTGCATAATCGACGATAAAGGCGAACTCCTTGCCTTCATGAATCCGGTTGACCCGCGCAATGGCCTGCAATAAAGTATGTTCCCTGAGAACACGGCAGAGATAGAGTACGGCATTTCGGGGGGCGTCAAAACCGGTCAGCAGTTTGTCGACGACAATCAGGATTTCAGGATCGCTGCCGTGTTTGAACTGATTGATGAGCTGCTTGGTGTACTCTTCTTCGCTTCCATACCGCTTCATCATCTTCTGCCAGAACTTCACCACCTCATCGTTGGATTCATCGTCCGTTTCCTCGAAACCTTCACGCATATCCGGAGGGGAAATAACGACCTCGGAACTGACCATGCCGATATCATTCAAATACTCCTGGTATTTCAACGCGGAAACCTTGCCGGGCGCAACAAGCTGTGCCTTGAAACCGGTTCCCTGCCAATTGGCCCGGAAATGTTCACTGATATCGAAGGCCCTCATGTAAATGACCTGATCTGCCTTGTTCAGAGTTTCAGCACGAGCATATTTGCGTTTCAGATCCGCTTGCTGCTCCTTGCTCAGCCCTTGGGTATGACGCTCGAACCACAGATCCACAGCCACCCTGTTCTGGGTCATCTCCACATGCCGCCCCTCATATAAAAGCGGAACGACCGCGCCGTCTTCCACCGCCTGCGAAATAGAGTAATGAGGCTCTACCAGTTCTCCGAATCTGATAAAATTGTTTTTCTCTTTTTTCAGAAGCGGGGTACCCGTGAAACCAAGATAGCAGGCATTGGGAAACATCTGGCGCATACGGGCGGCAAAGGAGCCGAACTGAGTACGGTGACTCTCATCAACGAGAACGAAGATATCGGAAGACTCGTCCCGATACTTGTTGACGGCATAGGCCTTGTCGAATTTATGAATGAGCGTCGTGACAATGCCGGACTTCTTTTCCGCCACCAGTTCGAGCAGATTCCTGCCGGAAGTCGCCCGATTGGCTTCGAGGCCGCAGGCCGCGAAAGTATTTCCCAACTGCTTGTCCAGATCATCCCTGTCGGTAACGAGAACGATACGAGGATTCGATATTTCTGGATCGAGGGCCAGATTGCGCGTCAGCATAACCATGGTCAGGGATTTTCCCGACCCTTGCGTATGCCAGATCACCCCGCCCTTGCGGGAACCGCTGTAGGCGAACTGCTTGACACGATTCAGCGTGGACTTGATGACGAAGTACTGCTGATACCGGGCGATCTTTTTCAATCCTCCGTCAAAAACGGTGAACTTCCATGCCAGTTCCAAAAGTCTTTCCGGGCGGCAAAGGGCATAGAGAGACTTGTCCTGCTCCGTGACTATTCTTGGGTTTTGAACCACGGAAGGCACGGAAGACAAAGAAAAATCATCAGGATCAATCCGGTAGCTCAACGATTCCTGAATCAACCTCTCCAACTCTTTCAGTTTCGTGCTTTTCGTGTCTTTCGTGGTTTCATCATCCGTGGTTAACCCCGCCTCTTTCCAGACGCTCCAGAACCTGACAGCCGTTCCTGTTGTCGCGTACATGGCTCTGTTCTTGTTGAGCGCCAGTAGCAACTGCGTATAGACAAACAGCTTCGGGATATAGGCGTCGTTCTGGTTCCTGATCGACTGGGAAACAGCCTGATCGACTTCGATCTGCGGGGACTTACACTCGATAACACAGAAAGGAATGCCATTGACGAAGAGAACGATATCCGGCCGGACCGTTTCTGTACTTCGGGAACGCTCGACGCTGTATTCAACCGTCACATGAAATGCGTTCCTCTCGGTATTTCGCCAATCAACATAATTCAGAGTGAAACTCTTCGAGTCCCCCTCGATAGTCTGCTCCATGGCGGTTCCGAGTGTAATGAGATCATACACTGCCTCATTGGTTTTCTGCAGACCGTCGTACTTGATGTTTTTGAGTTTCTGAATTGCCGACTGGATGTTTTCCTCACTGAACAGATACTCGCCACCCTTGAAGTTGATTCGGTTAATCGCCTTCAGTTGATTTCGCAGAACATTTTCCAGCAGCACATTCGAGGTCCTCTGCTGCCGTTCAAGGAGTGCTTCGCCCGGAGTCAGGTATTCATAGCCAAGCCCGATCAGCAGCTGCAAAGCAGGAATCTGGGACAGATGTTTTTCGTTTATCTGAAAATCACTCATTTCCTCTCCCCGTTTGACGTGGTGGATTGAGCTTCTTGAGATCCTCTTCCAACTCCTTCAAGCTCTCTTCACGCTCCCGTTGCTTCCGGGCCTCTTTAAACTTCTCATACTCCCTCGATGATTTTTCAAGCGCAAGTTGATGACTGATCTTTCCTGCTTGGGTCAGCAACTCCCGTCCGTTCAGCTGAATGATCGAATCCAGCCGCTGAATCCAGTCCTTCATGTACATCGGTGTTCGCTGTTGCGCCATGGTTTCGGCAAAAGCCAGATATTGCTCCACCAGCAGCCCTAACAGCGTGATTTCGTCCTGATTCAGATAGTTTTTTGCAACGCTGACATCGGCCTTGCCGACAGCCAGGCCTTTTTTGTCGAACGACTGCATCCCCATCAAAGGCAGTTCCGCATTTGCACGGCGATAGACCAGTTCCGCTGCCGTCTGCTGGCTGATTGCCCAGAGCAATTTGTTCTGAACGATTTTGAAAAACTCTATGGTCTTTTCATCCCTGGAATCGTAATCGATGCTGGTGGCGTAAATGTCCTTGACCTTCTGATAGAAAAACCGTTCCGAGAGCCTGATTTCACGGATGCGCTCCTGCAGTTCCGTGAAATAGTTCATGGAGCTGCCACTCTTGAAGCGCTCGTCATTCAGGGCAAACCCCTTGACGATATACTCTTTCAGTCGCTGGGTAGCCCAAATCCGGAACTGTGTACCCTGATGCGATTTTACCCGGTACCCTACTGAAATGATCACATCGAGATTGTAATAGCGAACATCATAGTCTTTTCCATCAGAAGCAGTTGTTCGGAAATTCCGAACAACTGAAGTTTCGACCAGCTCACCCTCTGCAAAAATGTGCTTGATATGTTCACTGATCGTCGCTTTCGACTTCTGAAAAAGATCGCACAAATGTGCCTGCGTCAGCCATACGGTTTCATCTTCCAGCCGGACATCGATGGTGATCTTGCCGTCTGCTGCCTGATAGATCAGAAATTCAGAGTTGTTCATGGCTTCACTCCCAAAGCATGCCAGTAAGGCTTGAATCCAGCCTCGACGACCTCGGCAATCAGGGCCAAAAATGGTTCGTAATCCTGTTTCGTATGGGCAGTATCAAGAGCCTCAAAGTACTCCAGCCGCTTTTCTACCGGAAGCACCGCTGGCGGATACCCGTCCTTCATCAGTTCGAGGTTCATCAAAAGTCGTGAAGTTCTGCCGTTTCCATCAGTGAAGGGGTGGATTTTGACAAAATCAGCATGAACCCTTGCCACACGTTCAACGGGGTGAAGCGCAAGCGCGGTTTCTCCGTACCAGTTGATGAACCCCTGCATTTCGCTTTCGACATGCAGAGCGTCTGGCGGAACGTGATCGGCACCGGCAATGATCACATTGGTTTTCCGGTACACTCCTGCATGAGCATCGTCAATATTCTTGAGTATCAACTGGTGGATTGACTTGATCTGCCATTCCGTGAGAGGTTCATGACGCTTGACCAGCTCTTCGACAAAAAAGATGGCTTCCCGGTGATTGATCGCCTCGAAATGCTCGCGCATGGTTTTACCGCCGACCGTAATCCCCTCCAGAGCCACCTTCGTCTCCTTGAGCGTCAGGGTATTTCCTTCGATGGCATTCGAATTGTAGGTCCATCGTAGAACCAGATCCTCATGAAGATTGGCAACAATCTCTGGCGGAAGTGGCCGGTATGAGTCAAGGATTTGCTTGAGCTTGTCGAGTGTATTGAAAGTTGGCATGATTCGAATTATTAATTATCAACCTCTAACTAAATAGCATAGCTATTTATCTTCCAGGGACCTGATACTGCCAAAACCCCATTTTCATACAATTCTCACCACAAATTCACCGCTACGCGCCACGCATACGCTGTTTTTCACTATGAAACATTCGACCCAGTGAATACCGGTGTACGAGGTAGATTCTTTCTGTGTCAGCCCACCAACTCCAGCAGTCTTTGACAGAACGATATCTCCCCGCAATTGTCGGGCGTCTTCGGCTTCCTTACCGGTATTAACGACCTGCCAGTAGGCCTGAAATGGCGCGGGAACATTGATGTTGGCGCTGAACAACAAGTCGAGGTGTTTGTTCAATGGGTCACCGGAATTGAATCCTTCCCATGAACCATTTGCCTTATACCTGGCCGATATCTGTGCTGAATAGCTCAGGCCCAGAGGCCAGTACGGCTTCTGCCGATGAGCGACATTAAAAGACAATCCTCGGGGTTGAGCGACGGTTAAGCTCTTGCTGCTGTTGGTCGGGGATACCAGAGAACGGGTATAGTGTTCTTCATCAAGCCGCTCGGCGATATTGAGAAAATCTTCCTTGGCCCAAGCCACCCACTGAAAGAACGCGTTCGCCCGGGCATGAGGAACACCGTTCTCGTTTTCATGCCATTTGTCGGCAAAGTTCTCCCCATGATTGGTCGGGTTCGGGATGTGCCATTTGCCGTCTGCCGTTCTTGTGATCAGTGTGTAGGCTGACTCCGCCATTGCTTCATCAAAACGGAAGGTCGGCTGCATCTGATCGGCGTGACGGGACAAGGTGTCTATCAAATTCCTCAGCGTCTCATAAATGGTCGATTCATTCCGGTAGATCTGAGCTGCCAGTACGGTTATGACCATAGAGATCGGTTTGCATTTTTCGTTCTGCTGATTGCAGAAGCGAATATCTCTATGCCTTTTCAACAGCTGAATGGCCCGTTGCAGCGGCGTCTTCACATGAATATCCGGAACCGCATCCCGGGTAGCAAACAGTCCATCCTGACGGTAATTCTCAAAGAGGATCTGTTTCTGCGTCTGCTTTACATCCTCAAAAGCAGCCTTGTTTTTATCGTAAAACCACTCTGCAAAATCTTTAGGGTTGCTGGGCGACCAGTCATAAGAGCCGGTGTCACTGCATCTGTCCGTCACAGCTATGGCACTGCGATACCAGTAATATTCCCTGAAGGTATTCCAGCTTTCCTGAACCGATGGAAGAATGTCCATGTGAAAACCAACGCCATCCTGCTCAGCGTAATTCAGGGTCCAGCAGCGCTTTCCCTCATCATCGAGCATTTTCACGTAAGTACCATGCTCTTTCAGGTGGTCTCCGACCTGATGCTTTACCGTTTTCGGGGTGATGGTTTCTTTTTCATGTTCCAACCGGCAGACAATATCGATGTCGTAATCGGCGTCTTTGCTGTCTTTATAAGGGCGTATCTCTGTCCCGAGCTTGAAGGACCCCTGCAGGTAAATTTCGGGGTCAGCAGTTGCGCCATCGTATTCACCATCCAGCAGATAGGCTTTCATGGATTCGAAACGTTCCATGGCCTGTTTGTACTTCGATGGTGATATGTCCAGCTGCTCTGCCGCTTTTCGGAGGGCCTCTTCCCGCGTAACAATCTTATTCACCTGCAATCCCTCCATTTTGTATGAAAGCCCTGATCGACTCCGAGTCATGGGTAAAATTGTGATCCGCCTTGGAAATGAGGTCATCCAGCATGGACACGTCATCCAGCGGTAACGGCAGGTCGGATTCAAAATCAACCCGCTTGATCTGTCCGGGACGGAGCATGAGATTCAGATAGTTCAGGGCACTCTGGCTCTGCAGGGATAAGATGAAACTGATGAATTCCTTGTGCTTCCATCCATTGATCAGGCCCCATCTACGCGAGGCGTTTGTGCCGTACATGGTTTTCGAATGGCCGGTACCGATTGACAGGATTTGGATATCATCCTGAGCAACACCGAGTCGCTTCTGGGCGTCAATCACTGCAGCCAGCGCAGGGTTGTTGGCCCAAAGCCCGCCATCGGCGAGGAGATACTCATTCAGTCGATGGGGATCGAAATAGGTCGGTGCCGAACAGGACGCTAATACTGCGTCTTTTACCAGTACAGCATTGTCACGGGTAAATTCTTTAGAGTAGCCGGACTTCAGAACGTGAACACAACCATTGCCGATATCGGTGGAGGGAAGCAGCAGCGGTTTTTCGATGTCACCCAGCCGCTTGTCCTGAAATACTTCTGTGAGCACATTTTCCAGATAATGGGCATCGTAGACACTGTCGAACATGGGTTGAACGCTTTTCCCGGGTAGGAAAAACCGTTTCTTACGGAAGATCCCAGCGCCATGCTCTTTGTACATCGCCACGATGTCAGCCGCAGGCACACCCGTGGCCACTCCGGCAGCGATGATCGAACCGGTGCTTGTTCCGGCAATCATGTCGAAGGTGTCAAAAAGATCTATTTGAAGGCGTTCTTCGATACACCGAAGAACATGGGCGGGATATATTCCTCGAATCCCGCCGCCATCAATGCTCAATATTCTGAAAGGCTTACCCATGCACACTCCTTATTCCTTATCTTTAGGAGGGCACGGGTCATTTCCGTAGCTGTTGCCAGCACGGATCTTTCCGTCCACGCCATGAATTTTGGTGTCCGACTTCTGGTTTCTGGCGATGTTCTCCGCCTTATCAATGGCCTGCGCCTGTGTGCGGGTAACTTTGGTCGCCTTGCTGTTACCTGCGCCTTTAACCGCCCAGCCATCGGGATGTTTTACAACGTGCTGATTTTTACCTTTAGCCATGATTACGCCTCCATGTATTGGTTAACGATTTCCGATTTTACCCGCCATTCGCCGGTGAGCATCTTCTGCATCAGGCCGCGTTTCTGGGTTTTGTATTTATCTGCGAGCTGCTTCAGCAGGTCGATTTCGTGCTGGGTTGAGGTCAATATCTCAGCTATTTGATTTTGCGTTTCGAGGTCAGGCAAACAGATTTTTAACTTTAAAAGTTGTTTGTCCGACAACTCTTTCTGCCCTGTTCCGTCCATTACATGCCCAACTTTTCTATAGTAATTTGGGTTGGCGAACTGGAACCAAAGAAAGTCTTTTGAGAGCTTTGACTTATTCACGATGAGGCATGAAATCGCATTTGATGTGATACCCCCATCCAATTCAGGTGATATAATCCCGAATCCACCATTATGAAAATTTTGCCTCCCAATAAGGAAGTCACCAGATTTGTGCTGATAATATGGGCGACCTCGTTCGGTGAGCGTTGGTGCAACTCGATCATTCCTCTCTATCCCCAAACAGTGCAACTTGACGGTAAGAAGAAAATGGCCATCAACAGAACTTAGCTTTTCTTTACTGGCAATTTTACAGACCTGCTCCAGCTTTACATTTTCCCATTTCGCACCTTTTTGCGTGTTTCGCGGTTCGAAAATCAACTCCCGTAGCAGTCGCTTAAACCGCCTCTCCTTCTCCTGAATCAGTCGTTTGGTTTTCTCGATAGCCTCATCCCAAGTGGCCAGCAAATCGGCAATGGCTTTTTGCTCAGGAAGCGGAGGAAGTGGAATAGTCAATCCTAAAAGTTTTTCTCTCGTGAGATGTGCAATACTCGTTTCCCCAACAAGCTTCAGAAGAAGCCTTTTTGAAGCGAGGTATTGCATGTAAAAATAAAAATATTCTGTAGAGCTTATTTCGTTTTTAGAACGAATACGATGCAAGGCTTTCTGATAGTATATTCCTGACCTATTAATCTTCCATACTGCGCAACGACCGATTTCTCCGCCCTCGCACACAAGCAAATCCCCATAGTGAAGCGTGTATTTTTTTTGCTCGCGCTCAGAAAAGGCCATGGAGTTCAATCGCTCTAAATCGAATTTTCCCCATCGAACATTAAAATTTGCCAAATATGGATGCTGTTCACCCTCTTTAGCTTTTTCATTTAACATTTTCCCCAATTGAACGTCAAAAAGATTGCCAACAAGTTCCTTAGCCCAACCTGAAGGTAAATGCTTTCTACCCTTCATCGCCGCCCCCCTTATCCATCTTCTTCACCATCCTGTCTTCAACCAGTAACCGCATCTGCTGAATAGCTATCTGGTTCAGGCGTTGCAGCCTTTCCGGCTGAGTCAGCTCTTCCTGAATAAAATGAGCGTTCAGGTTTTCCAGATTCGCAAGACAGAGCAATTGAGATACATTGGCAAAGTCGCGAATATTGCCTTTTTCATTTGGGTTTTCATCCCGCCACTGCTTAGCGGTTTTACCGAAGAGCGCCATGTTCAAGAGATCCGCTTCGGTTGCATACACCAGATTGATCTGTTCCTTGCTCAGTTCCTGCGGAATCAGATGCTCCCTGATAGCATCGGTATGAATGCGGTAGTTGATTTTGGTCAGGTTACGGCGAATATCCCAGCCAAGCTGCTTCATCTCTTCGTCCTTGAGTCGCTGGAACTCCTTGATCAGATAAAGCTTGAACTCGACCGAAATCCATGAAGCGAATTCAAAAGCGATATCCTTGTGTGCATAAGTGCCGCCATACCGCCCAGCTTTAGAGACAATGCCAATTGCAGCCGTTTTTTCGGTCCATTGTTTGGGCGTCATGGTAAAGCTGTTCAGGCCAGCCTGTATTCTAAACCCGTCGAATTCGACGGAATTAAACGAAGGGTTATTCAGATTCTCCCAGATCCCGAGGAATTCAATGGTATTGCGATTACGAAGCCAGTTACGAACAAGGTCATCGCTTCTATCCTGATTCTTGTATCGAGCGATATCGGTCAGAGAGATGTAGTCTTCTTTTCGACCGGATTGCACTGATACCTCGATACTCAAGACTTCTATTTTTTTGTTTTTAGCCATTAAGAGTCCCTCCGATCAATCTGTTGAAGCTTTTCAGTCATCTGTTTTCTGACCTCAGCCAGCTCCTTTTCCAGTTGATCGATTTCCCGCTGCACCGCGTCGATATCAATCTCCTCTTCCTCTTCAAAAGTATCGACGTAACGGGGAATATTGAGATTGAAGTCGTTCTCCTTTATCTCCGCAACATCAGCGACATGCGCATATTTTTCGACCTCAGTACGCTCTCTGTAGGTGCGCATAATTTTCGCGATCTGCTCATCGGAAAGGGTATTCTGGTTTTTCCCTGAAACAAACTCCCGGCTTGCATCAACGAACAAAACATCCCTGTTTTCACCTTTCGAGCTTTTCGTGTCTTTCGTGGTTCCTTCCCTGCTCCTGTCGAATACCAGAATCGCCACAGGGATGTTAGTGGTCTGAAACAGGTTGCCGGGCAGACCGATCACTGCATCGAGCAGGTTTTCTTCGATCATTTTCTGTCTGATACGCCCCTCTGCAGCGCCTCTGAACAGAACACCGTGAGGAACAACAACGGCAACCCTGCCCTCTTTTTCGAGGGCAATTTCCACCATATGACTGATAAAAGACCAGTCCCCCTTGCTCTTCGGAGGAACGCCGCGCCAGAAGCGGTTGTATTGATCGCTTTCGGCATTGTCAGCCCCCCATTTATCTAATGAGAAGGGAGGATTAGCTACAACGCAGTTGAATTTCATCAAGCGGTCATTTTCAACCAGCAACGGACTGTTCAACGTATCGCACCACTCGATGCGCGCGCTGTCGAAACTGTGGAGAAACATGTTCATGCGACACAGAGCCCATGTGCTACCATTCGATTCCTGGCCGAACAGAGCGAAATTTCGATCACCCACTTCCTTCGCGGCCTTGATCAACAGACCGCCGGAACCACAGGCCGGATCACAGATGCGGTCACCCGGTCTGGGACCGGCCAGCTTTGCGACCAGTTCGCTGACCTTGAAAGGCGTAAAGAACTCCCCTGCTTTTTTGCCCGAATCGGAAGCGAATCGCTCGATAAGATAGATATAGGTGTTTCCGATCACATCCTCGGACACGAGGCTGGGCTTCATGTTGAGCTGTGGCTTGTGGAAATCTTCCAGCAGTTGTTTCAGACGGCGGTTACGGTCCTTGGTCTTGCCAAGGTTTGCTTCGCTATTGAAATCGATGTTCCGGAAAACACCTTCGAGCTTGGCCTTGTTACTGTCTTCAATATGATCGAGAACGATATTGATCAATTCACCGATATTGGCTGCCGATCTGCGTTCGTAAAGACTGTAGTAGGTTGCCGGAAATTCATCCAGCAGGGTGACCTCACCACTCTCTTCATTCTTCTTGGTCAACTTCACAACTGGAAGAACAAACCGTTCGCGATCGAGCTTGCGGCGGATACGCACATCGTCATCTCCATACAGTTTCCTGTATTCCTCGTAATGATCCTCCCAGACATCGGTGATGTACTTCAAAAACAGCGTCACAAGAATGTAATCCTTATACTGTGCAGGATCAACAACACCCCTGAAGGTGTCGCACGCCGCCCACGCTGCGTTGTTGATATCTTTCTGATCGATTTTTCCACTCATATTTTCACTTTTTTTAACCACGAAAGGCACGAAAAACACGACCTTTTTATCGCGCCAGCCGGGTGATTGAGGCCTTCGGATATGCCCCAAAGTTAACGAGCAAACCAAGCTTCATACCTGTCGCCTTCAAATAATTTATCACCTGCGCTTTATGCTCAGGTGCGATTTCCTTTACTGCTTTCAATTCAAGAATGATTTCCCCGAAACAGACGACATCGGGCTTGTAGATTTGCTGCAAAGGCTCACCTTTATACATCAACCTGAGTGCCTTCTGAGCAATAAACGGAATCCTTCTGGCCTCCAACTCCTTTTCCAGACACTCCTGATAAACTGCCTCAAGAAAACCACAGCCCATCTCCCGGTACACATCAAAAATCGCGCCCTGAATCTTATAGCACTCATCCTTAAAAAGAATATTTTCGTGTGCTTCGTGCTTTTCGTGGTTCACTCCCCCCTCCCAGCTGCAGTCACATGCCGCATAAGTACCGCTGAAATATACTGCTCACGCTTTTCAGCCAGTTCGTGAAGCATTTGCTTTTCTCTCGCTGACAGCCCAGCCAGCTCGACGATGCGTTTCTGCCTTTCCAGACTCGGCAGGCAAACCTCAAGATCGTCTATTGCCTCTTTTCCTATCATTTTCTGACACGTTCCTTTTGCCCTGCTGTCCAGAAACACCTGCGCTTCCCGCTGATTTAAATACCAGCTCAGATACTCCGACAGAACTTTGTTGGGATCATTGACCCTTATTCTCAACAATGGAGCAGCGACAACCGCCCTATCTACATCTTGAAGAAGTACAGCAGAAGTAGTGACCAATCCACGTGATCTGAAAACCAGATCTCCTTTCCGCACAAAATGATGTTCTTTCATCTCACTCATATCGATCTTCGCCAAATCAGAACAATCAACCACATTGTCATCAAGAAGATCCTTCATCTGGATAACCGCAACATCACCCCCTTCAGACACCTCAAGGCGAGACCTGAAAGAGTACCCAACCTGTACAGTCGCCAGCTCTTTTAAAAGTATTTTCATCGACACACATTACATTTCAAAAATATCGTTTCTACATATTGTAGTAAATTCTACGCAAACAACCAAGCTGACTATACAAAAATGACGTTCCTACATTATTCTGATTGTCCACGAAAAACAAAACCCGCCCCGAAGCATCGCTCCAGAAAGACGGGTTTCAGGGTATACTCTCATTCTTCAATTCCCTCCATCAAAGCTGCGATCTCTTCCGGTCGGGGCAGTTGTCCCCTCAGTTCCCTGGGTAGCGTTCTGGTGATTTCATAGGTAGCCACACCGATGGGCTTGCGGGCGTCGTGCAGGGCATATTCAACAATGGTACGGCTCTTTTCCTTGCAGAGAATGATGCCGATGGAAGGATTCTCGTCCACCTGCCGGTCCAACGCAGTTAGATAAAACTGCATCTTGCCGACGTACTCCAGCTGAAATTCGCCAATCTTCAGCTCAATGGCCACCATGCAGCGCAAACTCCGATGAAAGAGCAACAGGTCGATAAAAAACTCTTTGCCGTCCACCTCCAGCTGGTACTGACTTCCCATGAAAGCAAACATCCCTCCCATAGCCCGAAGAAAATGCTCGATTTTTCCGATCAGCGACCGTTCCAGTTGACGTTCACTGTGCTCATCCCCCAGCTCCAGAAAATCGAAGGTGTATTCATCCTTCACCGCCAATTTGGCCTGAGCGCGCTGCTCCGGCGTCAGCGCCTGATCGAAATTGGTCTGGGCCAGCAGAGATTTCTCGTAGCTCTGGCTGTCGATCTGGTGAATAAGGACATTCTTGGACCAACCGAATTTCCGGGTCATGCGGATGTAGAATTCGCGTTCCAGCGGTTCTTTGCACTTGCTCATGATGACCAGATTGTGGGCCCAGGCAATTTCTCCAACCAGTGGTTGGAGTCTTTCATTGTCGCTGTATTCCAGATACAACTGACGCATGTACCAGAGGTTTTGCACCGAAAAACCGGTGACTCCGGGAAACTCCCGCCGCAAGTCCGCAGACAAATTCTCCACGACTGACCTGCCCCATCCGGCCTTTTTCTGACGTTCGGCGATCATCCGCCCGATATCCCAGTAAAGCACAACCAGCTCGGTATTGACCGCTTTCAGCGCGGCGTACTGCGCCGAACGAACGCGCTCTTTCACCTCGGCAGTTTCGCATAGCACGTGGCTGAATTACCTTTGTTCAACCCACTCATTTCCCGCCTCCCGTTGAGATAGTCAAAAAAACCTTGAGAAATCTATTACACTGTATCGAGTCAGCTAACTCGAAAAATAACATCGGATAAATATAACAGAGACAGGAAGGAGTGAAAAGCATTAGTACAGTACTTTTAGAGCGAAGCGCATACACTTAGTAAAAACAAAACCACTCTCTCCTAAGGCTGCTCTCAGGCAAAACGGGCTTCATCAGGCGGGTGTGGTGGAGAGGGGGGACCTCTTCATTTTTGATTTTTGATTTTTGATTCTGACTTCTGGATTCCGACTTCCGAAGTCAAACCTTCCCCACCGGCGAAATGTACACCGTGAACTCTTCATCCCCGTCAACCCCGAGCAGCCGGTCGCATTCAGTCTGGTCGTAGGCGGCTATGGCACAGGTTCCCGCGCCGAGGGCGGTGCATGCGAGATAGAGGTTCTGGCAGACGTGACCCGCGTCGAGGGCGATGACCTTGTGGGCGGCGAGGCCGTAGCGCCACTCCATGCGCTCCGGAATGGTCGTCCAGAAGAAGGTTGCGGCAGCACCGGCTACGAACCGCTGGTCCATACAGGCCCGGGCGGCCTTGAGTCCTATCCGGTCATCGACAAAGAGCTGCACCAGTTGATGGTCAAGGGGCAGGTAGCGGTAGAGACCGGCCCGCAGCCCTTTCACACTCTGTGCAGCGATATAGGTTTCAAACGAGTGGCGCGCCCCCGCGGAAGGCACCGTGCGCAGGGCGCACTCTTCACTCAGCACATGCCGAACCCCCTGCGTCGCCCAGAGCAGGGCGGAAAGTTCCTCAAGAGAAAGCGGCTCGTCTGTATACAACCGTACGCTCTCCCTCTGACTGATTGCCTGGCCCACCGGCAGGGCACAGAGCTTCTTCAATGACCCGGGACCTTCCGGCAGATCGATACGAACCGCGTCCTCCGGGCAGGGTTTCTGGAGAGGCAGCGCAGGCAGTTGAAGGCTCTGCGCAGTTTGACGAAAATTGATCGTCTGACGGATACTGTCTTTCAGAAAGTACCGGAACTCTTCAAGCCTCTTGTCAGGCTTTCGAGGTAACTCCATGCTTCTTCTCCGTTACTTATGAACGCCTCTCGAGAAAAAGAGGCAGATTGTCAAGATTCTGGCGGAATCGAGGGGTGAATGCTATGGAAATCAGCGAATCAAGCAACGCCAGCAATCCTTCGGGGCGCATGGTAAACCGGTAGGTCACTCTGGTGCCCCCTGACTCGGCGGCAAACGTTACCGTCCCCTCATAGGGAATCATGCTTTCCCTGCTCCCGAAGGTGTAGGATTTACCCGGTTGATAGCCGGTAACAATCCACTCTGTCCGCATCGGAACTCCCATGATACTTCTGATCTCGTAGCCGGAGGTTCCTTCCCTGATGGGCCCATCAGTGGTAATTGCCGATTCTATGACATCTTCCTGCCATTCACTGTCGTTGGATATATCGGTCAGGTATGCCTCGACCTCTTCAAGAGGACACTGTATCAATACTGAATGCTCTATCTGCATAATTGCCCTTTCTTTTTTTCAACCGGCTATCAGGCACAATAATTCCTTCTTCTTGTCAAGAATCGGACCGACATTAGTATCTACACCTGAGCGAAACGACCACCAATAGCTCTTTTTCATCTCAACGCTCATGTTGTATATTTCCAGGCTACCTGGTGCCGGGGATACCACTTTGTCAACCGTTTATCTCAGCAAATACCATGGCCATGCCGAAAAAAATCATGCTGCTTGGCAGCGGAGAGTTAGGTAAGGAGTTTGTTATCGCCGCAAAGAGACTCGGGCAGTATGTCATAGCGGTTGACAGCTACAACGATGCGCCGGCTCAGCAGGTGGCGGATGAACGGGAAGTGATCGACATGCTTGATGGCGGAGCACTCGACAGCGTAGTAGAGAAACATCAGCCGGATATCATCGTGCCGGAAATCGAGGCCATCCGTACCGAAAGATTGTATGACTGCGAGAAACAGGGTATACAGGTTGTGCCTTCCGCCCGGGCGGCCAATTTCACCATGAACCGTAAAGCCATTCGAGACCTCGCCTCGAAAGAACTGGGCCTGCGGACGGCAACCTATCGCTACGCCGCATCCCTTGAGGAACTGAAAAACGCCGTGGAGGAAATCGGTCTTCCAGCTGTGGTGAAACCGCTTATGAGCTCGTCCGGCAAGGGACAGTCGACCATCAAAAGCCTGGAGGATAGTGAAACAGCGTGGAACTATTCGCAGAGCGGCAAACGGGGTGATATCGCTGAAGTGATCGTTGAATCGTTTGTTCCGTTCCATACCGAGATTACACTGCTGACCGTAACGCAGAAAAACGGCCCGACGCTCTTCTGCCCCCCTATCGGACACCGCCAGGAACGCGGCGACTACCAGGAAAGCTGGCAGCCGTGCCGTATCAGCGAAACTCATGTGCTGGAAGCTCAGAAAATGGCTGACAGGGTCACCCGTTCTCTGACAGGTGCGGGCATCTGGGGTGTCGAGTTTTTTCTCTCAGATGACGGACTGTATTTTTCAGAGCTTTCCCCCCGGCCGCACGACACCGGCATGGTCACCCTGGCCGGCACACAGAACCTCTCGGAGTTTGAACTTCACGCCCGTGCCGTCCTCGGCCTTCCGATACCGGAAATCGAACTGCTTCGCTCCGGTGCGAGCGCGGTCATCCTCGCCGACAGGAATGGCAGCAACCCGCATTTTACCGGCATCGAGGAAGCCCTCACCGAGCCGGGTACCGACATCCGCATCTTCGGCAAACCCTTCACCCGACCCTACCGTCGCATGGGCGTCGCCCTCGCATCAGCCGAAACGGAGAGCGAGATCGAAGCCGTCAAAGAAAAAGCGATAGCCAACGCCGCGAAAGTAAACGTAGTCTGCGAGGAATGAAGGGAAAAGGCAAAAGTAAAAAATCAAAAAGCGCCACACCCACATCCATGCAATAGATAGCTTTGGCAATTCAACAGTTCCACAAATCAACGATTCAACAATCACTTATACTTGACGTTTGAAGCACGCGAGCGTCTCAATATGACTGGTATGGGGAAACATGTCTACAGGCTGAACCTCTTCCAAACGGTAATTGGCGGCGCAGATCTCCTTGCCGTCGCGTGCGAGGTTGGCCGGATTACAGCTGACATAGACAATGTTTTCGGGCTGAAGCCGCACCATGGTTTTCAGCGCTTTAGGGTGCATGCCCGCCCTCGGCGGGTCGGTGACGATCACCCTCGGAAAGCCTAACTCCTCGAGGGTGCCGAGAAGCGTATGAAAGTCCTTAAGATCAACCCTGTAAAACGAAGCGTTGGAGATGCTGTTTCGTGACGCGTTTTCTGCCGCGTCGGCAAGAGAGCTCTCGACGATTTCAAGCCCTACCGCCTGTCGGCAGCGCTCGGCAAGATAGAGGGTAATGGTTCCGGTTCCGCAGTAAAGATCGTAGACCGTATCATCCTTCCTCAGCCCGGCCATCTTCATGATGCCGTCATAGAGCGCTTCCGCCTGTTTTGTGTTTGTCTGAAAAAACGAGTTGGCGGATATGCGGAACTGCAGATCGCCAAGACGCTCCTGAATAACCCCTTCACCATGAACGACAAACTCTTTCTCGCCTACAGCAACGGTGTTTTTCCGTGTGGTGACATTGTTGACGATGGTCATCTTCTGACCCGGCATTGCCTCCAGAAGCCGGTCACGATATGCGTTCATCAGTGCAGAATCATATGAGGAGGTAACCAGATTGACCATCAGCTCATCCCTCTCCTCACTGTAGCGGAGCATGAGGTTTCGTAAAAATCCTGTATGCTCCCTTGCCGCATAGGGCGAAAGGCCCTCTTCTAACGCAAATGCCCTGGTTACAGCCAGCGCTTTATTCATGCTCTCTTTGGCAAGATAGCAGGTATCTATTTCAAGCACTTTCTCGAAATTTCCGGGAGCATGAAAACCAAGGGCGAAATCCTTCGATTTTTCGAGGCGATCCATCTTCAGCTCTTCCGGCATCAGGTAGCGCTTGCTTGAACAGGAAAATTCAACTTTGTTCCGGTAATGCATGATGTCGGGAGCAGGCAGAACCGGCTTGACGGCAGTCTCCTGAAAGCCGCCAATATGCACCAGAGCGTCATGCACTTTTTTCTGCTTGTAGCGAAGCTGGGCGTCATAGCCGACATGCATCCACTTACACCCCCCGCACACCCCGAAAACCGGACAGACCGGCTCGACCCGGTCTGCAGATACTGTCAGCACCTTGTCGACGATTGCCTCAAGATAGGCGGGCCTGACTTTGTTTATGATCGCCTCTATACTGTCGCCTATTGCCAGCACTCCGCGTACAAGAACTCCTGTACCGTTTTCCAACCTCCCGAAACACTGATCCTTTTCCGCGATATCGGAAATCGTCAGCTCAATACGCGCTCCCTTTTTGTAGAACTCTCTCAAATTGTTTTCCATCACCTTTGCTTCCCTGCAGTTAATAGTGCCGCGCCGATTACACCGGCGCTGTCCCCCAGTTCCGGTCGTACGACCGGAATATCGAGGGATTCGTTGAACAGATGTTTTTCGATTTCTTTGCGGGCCGCAGGAGAGTATAGCGCCTCCACGTTGCCGACCCCTCCGCCTATGATAAGTATATCTGGATCAAGAATATTGATCACACCGGCAATCCCCCTGCCGAAGCCGCTCAGCAGCCTCCCGATTGTTTCTCCTGCAACAGGGTCGTTCTCTCCTGATCGAGCGATCTCTTGAAGGGATTTCCTCACTCCTCCCGACCGCATGGCATAGTATCGTTCAAGGGCAGGACCGGAGAGCACCGTTTCCACGCAACCCTTTCTCCCGCAATAACAGGCTTCTCCGTTTTCGAAAAGCCGGTTATGGCCCCATTCGCCGGCAATTCCATGCGCTCCCCGATGAACGCGAGCGTTGCAGACAATACCTCCCCCTACGCCGGTACCGAGAATTACGCCGAAAGCGACAGCATCCTCTCGTTGCATGACCGTGCGTCCCGTCCCGAGAAGCGATTCAGCGAGAGCGAAACAGTTCGCGTCATTGTCAAGACGTACCTTTGTCTGCAGAGCCTCTTCGAGATCATTAAGTAGCGGCCTCCCGTTCAGACAAGCTGTGTTTGAATTGCTGAGAAGAGCGCTTCGTCTGTCAAGCCTTCCGGGAGTCCCTATCCCTATGTGAGAGGGAAGCTCACAGCAAAGTTCATCGGCCATCATTCGTAACAGATTATCTACCCTGGAGAGAATATGACCATAGCCTTCCTTCGCCTCGGTAGGAATCCTCAGGCGAACGAGAGAGCGCATGTTTTCATCAAGCACACAGCCTTCAATTTTTGTTCCTCCCAAATCGATTCCCCAGTAGTGTTTACTCATGGTATCCTTTTTAGCTCAGCAGGCAGGTACTATCATCGCTTCAGCACCCCGGTATGGACAACGTTTTTAACAATCCATGTAAAACAGGTATAGACGATGCCTGAAGAGACTATTCCTATAACAGCTCCGGCTATCACATCTCCGGGATAGTGTACACCAACATACACCCTGGAGTAGGAGACCAGCAGGGCATAGAGCACCATGACCGCCGTATAGGCCCGATCAACAAGCTCTCCCCGGCTGAAAAATATATAGATAGTACCGGCAATCGCCGCTGTGGTAGCCGCGTGAGAGGAGGCAAACGAGTATGAGCGGGTCTGAGAGAGAAGCAGCCGGCACTCTTCCAGCTCGAAACACGGCCGTGTTCTCTGAAAAAACGGCTTAAGCACACCGGAAGCCACCCAGTCGGCGCACCCCACAGCAAGCAGCGTCAGCAGCAGAATTATCACTCCGTTCCAGCCTCTGCGCACCATCATAAACAGTGCGGCAAGAAGCATCATGTGACCGGACAGTTCCGGCCTGGAGAGAAACACCATCAGGTCGTCAGCAGCCGGATGAACCAGATTGAGGTTCAGGAGTTGAAAAATCCATGCATCGGCCTGCTGCAGAACATCCATGTGCTTCGTCTATTGCTTTTTACCGCCCTTTTTCTTTTTCTGAGGTTTTTGCCCCTGCTTTTCGAGACTGATCTTAGGCAGATCATCGGCAGAGCTGGTTTTATTGATGTAGAAGGTCTGGGCGATGCTGAAAACGTTGAACATCAGATAATAGAGCCCCAGCCCAGCCGGAAGATTGTTGAAAAAGAGCAGCATCATGACCGGAAAAATATACATCATGGCCTTCATCTGGTCATTGCTCTGAGCCGTAGGCGTAATCTTCTGCTGCAGATAAACCGCTCCGCCCATAAGAATCGGGAAGAGAGCGATGTGATCACCATAGAGCGGTATGCTGAATCCTAAATCGAGAATCGAATCAGGAACAGAAAGGTCTTTAGCCCAGAGGAAACCATGCTGCCGCAACTGAATAGAGGACCGAAACACGTAAAACATCGCAAAAAGAAGGGGCATCTGCAGAACAACTGGAAGACATCCTCCCAGAGGATTGACCCCGGCCTCTTTATAGATTCTTCCCAGTTCGCTCTGCAGCTTTGCAGGATTATCCTTGTATTTCTCCTGAAGCTCTTTCATCATAGGCTGGAGAGCCGACATCTTCTTCATGGACTTGGTGGAGGCCATGGTTAACGGATAGGTCACCAGTTTGATCAGCAGAGCAAAAATAATGATGATCAGCCCGTAATTGGATGTGAGCTTGCTGAGAAGATCGAAAATAGGAAGAATGATATACTCCGCAAACGGGCGCGTCAGCCAGTCCCACCCGAAATCCATGATCTTTTCAAGTTTCACGTCCAGAGAATGCAGCACGTTATAGTCAACCGGGCCGACAAAAAGCACAAGGGACTCGCTGTGTGACTTCTCATTCTGGGGCAGGGTAAACTTAAGCGCTGCCGTATAGTCTTCAAACTTTTCTCCCGGCTTTCCGCTCCCTTTCAGATAGACGCCGTCTGTAGGCGAAGAAGGAATAAGCGACGCTACAAAATATTTTGATCGTACGGCGATCCATCCGGCAACACCTGACTGCTCTTCCCGATATTCTTTTGAGGGGTCGCTGGCGTCCAGCTTAAGAAGACTTCCGCCCATGTAGGCTGATGCCCATGAGTTCTGCAACTCATCGTCAATGTTTTTTTCTGAATAGAGCAGGCCTCCGTCCCATTCAAGCTGATACTCATTGCCTGGAAGCACACCGTCAAAACCGGTAAACTGCACATCATAGTTTATTCCATAGACATCACCGGTGAAGGTGTAGACAATAGTGATACTTCTTTCAGGGGCCACATCGAGCCGATAGGTTACAGTATAGGATTCTTCACCGGTAAGGGTGACTGTCTTCTGAGTATCCGAAGGCTCGAAGTAGAGATCCCTTGTGTCTATGTTCTTTCCGTCACTGGTCTGGAAAAAAAGAGACAATGCTCCGCTATCACTGTTTTTAATCAGGTCAAACCGCTCTCTGTTTCCGTTGAGGTGTTTCTTGAGCACCATGGACTTCAGGGTTGCTCCCCTTGAGGAGAGCTCAGCCGTGAACAGCTCGTTATCGATGGTCAGAAGCTTTTCCTCTCCTACCGCCGCAGCGGAAAACTCACCAAAGGTCTCAGGAACAGCGGAAACCGCGACTTCCGGAGAGCCCGTGCCGCTTTTTTCTGATGTTTCTTCCACCCCGGTAACATCCGCCGTCATTCTCTCCGGCACAGGCTTATTTTCAGGAGCCATGAACTGCATCCACACAATCATAATAAGGCCTATCAGTACAAGTCCTATGACAGAATTTTTATCCATTATCGCTTTCTTTAGAGTTTATTTTTTTCCCGACCGGCGGGATCGGGTCATATCCCCCTTTTGAAAAAGGGTTGCAGCGCAGCACACGCCACACAGTCAGCCATATCGCATAAAAGAAATTATGAGTAGTGAACGCATCAAGAGCATACTGTGAACAGGTGGGGTAAAATCGGCAGGAAGGGCCAAGCAGCGGAGAGATATATGACCGGTAAACAGAAATAAGAAAAATCGGCACCCGGTTGATAATTTTCCAGACAGCATTGAGTTCCATGATAGATCATTTGCCGTTTCTCATATTCATCTGACTCAACCTGGAGAAACGCTCAGGATACTTTGAAGCAGACCTCTGACTTCCGCCCTGAAACATTCCTGTGAAGGAAGGGTTTTTGTTCGCCCGATATACATAAACGCGATACAAAGTGTCCCGTTCTCTTTTCCAGTATACTTACCGGCACACGCAACAGCAACTGATTTCTCGTGCCTGTATGCCTCTCTCATCAATCTCTTTATCCGATTGCGATCCACAGCATCAGGCACTATTCTCTTACCAACAATAAAAAGAACTTTCGGGAGCGACCTCTTGCCGCTTTGCTCAAGCTCAAGCGGCGCAAACATAACTTTTATATTTCCGCCTCGTACACTGCGGGCTTTACTGAAAAGCATGGATACCGGTTTGCGGCCTCTCAGTATCTCATACTTTTTCAATGCATGAACATGCGTAGTGCTCAAAACGTCATGTGACGGTTATGCACGTCCCCTACTGCCTGCGGGATCCCATGTCACTGCTGACGCTGAGAGAGTGGCGCCCTTTTGCTCTGCGGGAGGAAATAATTTTGCGCCCGGTTTTGGTTGCCATTCTCTGGCGGAACCCGTGCTTGTTCCTTCTCTTTCTGTTATGTGGCTGAAATGTCCGTTTCATTATATAACGCTCCTCAATGGTATCATAAATAGTTCAAAAATTGCAGGCATATAATTTAGCATAATCATTTTTTAATTCCAACCACACTGGAATGCTTTCCAAGTGTTTTTTCAACACTGTCCACAATGCAGAAAACCAGACCTATCAACACTGTGGATAACTTGTTGATAATATTATTCAATCCCTTTCAATCCCCGTAAAACCCTCACTGAAAACCATTCAACATATGTGGACAAACAAACATGCGAAAAATGCTATAACACAATAAAAAAACAAGTTAGCGTGTTGATAACCCAACCTTCCTCTACATGCTCATCAGAGAGATTTTTTCGTTTAACGGATTGTATTTTATCAACCGATTAATGTAATTTGTGAACATCAGATGTTGATGAATTGCCGCAATACCTATTTATCCACCTATCAAATGTCACCTTTTCATGCCTCTCCAGTACAGTAAGGAATTGACAGCAGAACAGACAACCGAAGCGACAATCGCAAAGGGAAGTGCGCAGAATGTATGGGCTGCCTGTCTTGATGTTCTCAGAAACAAGCTGAACAATCAGGCTTTCAAAACCTGGTTTACGCCTATCACCCCCTTACTCTTTTCGGACAACGAGTTGACCATAGAAGTGCCAAGCCAGTTTTTTTACGAGTGGATTGAAGAAAATTACTCGAACCAGCTTAAGCAGGCATTGAAAGAAACTCTCGGCGCTGAAGGAAAACTGATGTACTCTATCGTTATGGACAAGTCTCAGAGCCAGCCTGTTACGATCGAGCTTCCTCATCAGAATATTCCAAAAACCGATGCAGACGATGAGATTTGTTCAGACGGACATACCTCATCAGACAAAGCGTTTGTAACACGCCATCGCACAAAATTTGAAAGTCACCTCAATCCCAAGTACACCTTCGATACACTTATTCGCGGAGATTGTAACTCACTTGCCTTTGCGGCCTCTAAATCCGTTTCTCAAAATCCCGGTCAGAATGCTTTCAACCCCCTGGTGATCTATGGCGGTGTAGGCCTTGGGAAAACGCACATGATGCAGGCAGTGGGTAATCATGTCAGGGAAACTCACCGATCCGAGTATGTCCTCTATGTTTCCAGTGAAAAATTTGCCATCGATTTTGTCAATGCCATTCAGAACGGCAAAATTCAGGAGTTTTCATCCTTTTACAGGAAAATGGATGTCCTGATAATCGACGACATACAGTTTTTTGCCGGTAAAGAAAAAACCCAGGAAGAAATATTTCACATCTTCAACACCCTCCATCAATCAAATAAACAGATAATCCTCTCGTCTGACCGGCCCATCAAGGAAATCCGCGGCATTGAGGAACGACTCATTTCAAGATTTAACTGGGGTCTTTCGGCAGATATTCAACCTCCGGATTATGAAACAAGAAAAGCCATTATTCAAAGCAAACTTGAGCATAGTGGTGTAGCACTTGATGAAAGTGTCGTGGAATTTATCGCAACCAATGTCACCCAGAACGTAAGGGAAATTGAAGGCTGCATCGTAAAACTCCTTGCCTCGCACTCTCTGTTCAATCAGGAAATAGATCTGCAGTTCACAAAAATGACTCTGAAGGATATCATCAGGATACAGTCAAAAACACTGAGTCTTGAAACCATAGAAAAAGCTATCTGCACCTATTTCTCTATCACTCCAAACGATCTCAAAGGCAAATCCAAGAAAAAAGAGATCGCTGCAGGCCGGCAGGTCGCAATGTACCTGAGCAAAGAACTCACAGGTTCTTCACTGAAAACCATAGGGCTCCACTTCGGAGGAAGGGACCATTCAACGGTTATTCACGGCCACAACACAATCAGGAATAAAGTTGAAAACTCGGCGGAAACAAGAGGTCAGATAGAAGAGCTGAAAAAACGGATTGATATCATGTCAATGTGATGCATATTCAAGAAATTCCGCACCGCTGTTGACAACCTGTCAACAATCTGTTCATAAAGCGTATACAATCAACTCACTTATCAACACAGGACGACGCCCCGGAAGAATAACCCGGAAGCATTGTATACAGTTTAAAAGTTACAAACATGTTGTCAACACTTATTCACACTACAAAAAAACAACTAATTTATTATATTTAAGTCACTTATGGCAAATAAAATCCAAGTAATCAAGATTTCCACACACTCAACAACAACAACAACATTTTTTAATACCCAATAATAAAGAAGCTATACAATGAAATTTACGACTTCTATCAAACATTTTCAGGAAGCCGTCAACAAGACGATTCAGGCTATCCCGAACAAAGTTCTTGATCCCCGTTTCGAAAATCTTCATCTGAATATCGATAACCGGATGCTGACACTTTTTGCAACCGATGGCGAAATATCCATAACAGCAACAACTGAGGTTGAATCGTCTGATAAGGGTGATTTGGGAATGAGAGCTCGTACTATCCTGGACTTTCTAAGAAGCATGTATGAAACTGAGGTCAGTTTTGAAATTGAACGTCAGCAGATGAGCGAACAGGGAATCGTCCATATAGCTACCGATAAAGGACGGTATACCATTCCCTGCAGCTTTGAAAGCAAGGCTGAAAAACAGGAGAAAACATTTGATATAGAGTTCGAGCTGACTGCCGGTGATCTGCTCAATATCATTCAGAAAACAGCGTTTGCTTGCAGTATCGATGGTATGCGACCGGCAATGATGGGTGTACTTTTTGAAATAGAGCAGAATCTTCTTTCAGCTATTGCTACGGATGGACACCGTCTTGTCAGGTTTAGAAAAACATGTGAAGTTTCTCTTTCTGAAAAGCAGAGAATCGTCATACCTGCCAGAGTTCTCTCTATTCTGCAAAAGCTTGTCAGCGAAGAAAACATAAAAATATCCATTGATTCTGCTAATCGCTCAATACGTTTTTCTACAGATACTCTTGTTCTTGATGCCGCCCTGATTGTTGAGCAGTACCCCAACTACGAAGCTGTCATTCCACTTGAAAACGATAAAAAGCTGAGTATTGAAAGAGCTCCTTTCTATGATTCTGTAAAAAGGGTGGGCAGATTCTCGAATATAGGTGATATACGATTCAGCATTTCGCCTTCAATCATGAAACTGACGGCAGAGAATATAAATGAAGGTGAATCAGCACAGGAGGAGCTAACCTGCACCTATGATAACGAGCCCATAGAGATCGGTTTTAATTCGAAATTCATCGAAGCGGCACTTGCTCATATCGATGACGATTCGCTTATAGTCGAACTGAGTACTCCTACAACAGCTGTTATTCTTAAACCGGAGAAAGAGAAAGAAAATGAAAATATGATGATTCTTGTTATGCCGGTAAGAATAAACAATTGAGAGGATGGATCGATAGTTGCGATTACAGGAAATACAGCTTTTCAATTTCAGAAAGCATAAGGAGCTTGTATTTGCTCCTTCAGAAGAGATTACTGTTGTTTATGGACCGAACGGCTCAGGTAAAACAAATATACTTGAGGCGGTTCACTACTGTACGCTTGCAAGAGGATTGAACAGGTCACTCGACAGGGAGTGCCTCAATTTTGATGCAGGTTACTTTCTGATAACCGGTAATTTTACTGATGATAGAGGTATTGAACTTTCTGTCAAGGTCAGTTACGAAAAAAACGTTGAGAAAAAAATTTTCATCAACAGTGATGAGCTGAAAAAATATTCTCAACTTATCGGGCGTATTCCATGTGTTACCTTTTCTCCTATGGAGCTTTCTTTGGTAAACGGATCTCCACAGGAGCGAAGAAGGTTCATGGATAACGCTCTCTCCCAGACCAACAAATGTTATCTCGATGATCTGCTACAGTACCGGAGAGTATTGCAACAGCGTAATACGCTGCTTGGTGCTGTTAACGAAAAGGGGATGGGAAGGGAAAGTCTGGAGGTGTGGACTGAAAAACTCACGCAACTTGCCTGTTCGATCGTATCGGAAAGGTTTGCCTTTATCGAGCGATTGTTTGGTTACATAGAGCCGGTATATGAACAGCTCGGTCTTGGGGAAGTTCCAGGTTTCTCCTATCGCTCTGCTGCAGGAAAACATGCAAACGACATGGTACCTGATGAACTCTTTTCCTTCATGAAGCAGCGATTCCGTGAGATAGAGTCTCAGGAAATATACAGGAAACAGTCGCTTTTAGGGCCTCACAGAGACGATCTTGTATTCAGGTTCAATGATACTGATGTAAAAAAATATGCCTCACAGGGGCAGTTGAGGACGTTTCTCATTGCCGTGAAGCTTGCTTTACATAAACTTGTCAGCGATACTACAGGAGAACGCCCTTTATTTCTCCTTGATGATCTGTTCAGTGAGCTTGACGGAAAAAGGATTGAAAAAATTCTAGAACAGCTTGAGGGAGCCGGTCAATCGATTATCACGGCGACGGATAGAAATGATGGCTCAGGTGTTCGCTCTGTCTCCATAGAAGATCTTTTGTGAATACACTCCTGAAAAGCAAGATGCCCGATCGTATCGGTGATATTACAAACAACGAGTTCATCCTACAGTCATAAGCTCAATTGATTAAAACCGGGAATACGTAGTGAAATCATCCAGGACACCAAGAAAAATCACTGATATCGTAGATGATATCTATTCAATTTACGGTATGAATCAGGCGAAGGAAGAGCATCAGGCTTTGCGGGTATGGAACCATATTGTAGGCGACACCATTGCAAAAATGACGGAAGTGGAAAAATTTGTTCAGGGGGTGCTCTTTGTTCATGTCATGAACCCTTCATGGAGGACGGAACTCTCTTTCAGGAAAAAAAAAATTATCAGCAGGCTTAATAAGGCTCTCGGAAAAAATCTGGTTAAGGATATCGTTTTCAAATAAAATAATGACCAGATGTTGAGGATGGTTGTGTATCTCTACTATGCTTAATAAAAAAGGGGCTATAACGCCCCTTTTTTATTGTACTTAATGCTAAATCTACCTATCACAGACAATATTATTTTTCTCTATAAGCCGTTCAGCAAAGGCTTTACCGAATGCCTTGCACTCTTCAAACTCTTTTTCATCCGGTTTGAACTTAATTCTCAGATTCTGATCAAATACCTTGAGTTTCAGGTTGGTAAAGTTGGATTCAATAATTTTAATGCTTTCTCCGCTCCAGCCATAAGAACCGAAGGCCGCCGCAAGTTTTCCCTTGTCGCGAATTGGATTGATTGCAGCAAAGAGCTGGTAGATCTGGGATACTATGT
>Ga0272443_10000374_pt1 | contig 85723 bp, 72 predicted proteins | sample SSMAcet12_FD_193581 | JGI IMG/M metagenome (GOLD analysis project Ga0272443, IMG submission 193581) | Marine sediment archaeal communities from Little Sippewissett salt marsh, Falmouth, MA, United States - SSM-Acet-12 | ecosystem: Environmental > Aquatic > Marine > Wetlands > Sediment ...
TTATACTGTGGCTATTGTTATTCACCCCCTCCGGGGGTGTTAAGGAATGTTGTTTGTTTCGTTCCCACAGGTTATACTGTGGCTATTGTTATTTACCCCCTCCGGGGGTGATGAGGAATGTTGTTTGTTCCGTGCCCACAGGTTATACTGTGGCTATTGCTATTCACCCCCTCCGGGGGTGATGAGGAATGTTGTTTATTTCGTGCCCATAGGTTATACTGTGGCTAAATCAACTTAATAAGGTACCTGAGGAAGATTGTTTTAAATCGGTTCATCCGGTACCTTCTTTCCGGGATGGGATGTATGACGTCCGGTTGCAGCAGCCTGTGACCTTTGTATATGGCTTCCACGCGCCCCGCTATCTGATCATGCGTCACAGGCTTGTCTGATGAACGGCAGCTGTCGCCCCGGGTGATATAGTATTTTTTATCATCCGACTCATATACCAGCACCAGGCGGTGCACCACCATGTCCTTTTCCCTTTTCCAGGCTATGATAGCACCGCACCTGAGCTCTTCCTCGAAAACAGGTTTAATAATAATGGTATTTCCAGGCCTGATGACAGGATACATGCTGTATCCCGAGGCCGTGATGCGTATTGATGTACCCTTGCTGAGCAGCTCATCTGCCAGGCCGCGCAGTACTTTTCTCTGATCGTCTTCAGCACTCATCTTTTTCAATATATGACACTACTGTGCTGTCAGGCACAAATTTAAGTTTTTTTACCGTAACCCGGCTAACCAGTGTTATTATAGAACCCGTCAACCTGCCTATCAGCCCCGTATCCCAGTGATGCTGTATGCAGTTGGCCATGATGGACGTTACCGCATCCGAAGGTGGCTGTGACTGGCTTTTATTGCTGCTGCCATGTTCAATGATATAAACAGATGACAGTTCAGCCTTCCGGTATTCTTCATTCTCATACACCGGGGTGTTGTACATGAACACTCCATTATCATATTGCCTTAATATCAGGCGATCGTCATGCACCACCAGCGATCCCTGGTCATTAAAGATGCCGGCAAGCGTTGTTTTTCCCTTGCCCGACCTTCCCGTGAAGAGGTAGCCCTTACCTTTATGACTCACACCGGACCCGTGTATAAAAATATCGCCTTTCAGCGCCGTCAGGTAATACAATATCAAACCGTCCATAGGGTAGCACATGGGGTCAACATTGCCGGTTGGTGAGTCCATTATTATGTCCCAGCTTTTCTCTTCAGGTCTTATTACCAGCAGCGCTTCCTTACAATTAACTGACAACGGGCAGCTTGTTCTTACCAGTATATAATCGCCCAGCCGGTATACGGTCCAGAACTCATCACTTTTCTTAACCATGATGCCGTTTATCTCTTCCACATAAGGTGCTTTGAATACAGCTGTTGCCTCTTCCCTGACGACCACCGGGCCTGAGAATACATTTACTGCCAGGTCGAAATCCGTACCGGCAGTTATGAATGACTGCTGCGATGGAGAAGGGTTGAGGCTGATGCCATCAGTCATGCCGTTAAAGAGGATGGTATAATCTGCTATTTTAAGAGAATAACTGGTCATTCAACAATGATAAGGTACTCTTTCATGTCACTGAAAAAAGACTGCACATCAGCCAGGGCCTTCTTACTGTCGATGTCATATTCATTCTGCAGTTCATCGGCTATATCCCTGACCGTCCTGTTGCCGTCTATCAGTTCCCAGATAAAAGCGCCGGTGCTGTTCAGTGTATAAACGGATTTCATGTCTGCAATATTGTCAGTGACAGGTACCAGCACGTATTCATCACCCGTGTCACGGGCTACAATCCTTGGTGAATGAGAGTATACGGTGCTGAGGTTTATCATGGTAAGTGCAGGTTTAAAGCAAAGATAGTAAAAGGGAAGTTGATAGAGTTGATAAGGGTTATAAAGTTTATAAAGTTGATAGAGTTGATAAGGGTTATAAAGTTTATAAGGGCAATAAAGTTTATAAAGTTGATAATGTGGTTATGTTTATTCGCTGACTCCGGTGGTTGACTGGTTCTCCGTTTCCAGTTCGTAGTCGAGTTGTTTTTTCTGCAGGTCGGCTCTTACCACTCTTACATTGACTGTATCTCCAAGTGTGTATTCAGTTCCTTTGTAGCGTCCACGGATGCAGTAATTCTTTTCGTCATATTCATAGAAGTCATCATCCAGGTTGCGTATGGATATCATTCCCTCGCACTGGTTCTCGATTATTTCGACGTAAACGCCCCATTCGGTAACCCCTGAGATAACTCCTTCAAATACCTGTCCCAGCTTATCCTGCATGAACTCAACCTGCTTGTATTTGATAGAAGCCCTTTCGGCTTCCACGGCCAGCCTTTCCATGGCTGAGGCATGCTCACATAGTTTTTCATATTTCTTCTTATCCCTTGACGATTCTCCATCAAGGTAGGCAGCCAGGAGTCGGTGCACCATCATATCGGGATATCTCCTGATGGGTGAGGTGAAATGTGTGTAATGTTTAAAGGACAGTCCGTAGTGACCTATATTATCGGTTGAATACACTGCCTTGGCCATTGACCTGATAGCCAGGGTCTCGATAATATTCTGCTCTTTCTTACCGTCCACCTGTCTGATAAGATTGTTTATCGAATGAGCCAGAGAGCCTTGCGTTTGATTATCGAGTTTATATCCAAAACGTTTGATGAATGTGCTGAAATTACTGATCTTTTCAGGGTCGGGTTTATCGTGTACCCTGTAAACAAAAGTCCTTGTTTTTCCCGGCTTGCCTGCTCCGATGAATTCAGCCACCTTCCTGTTAGCAAGCAACATGAATTCCTCTATAAGCTGGTTTGCCGTACCACTCTCACTGAAGTGGATGCCCAGGGGATAACCTTTCTCGTCAAGTTTGAACTGTACCTCGGTGCGCTCAAAGGAGAAAGCCCCGGAGTCGAAGCGCCGTGACCTTAACTTCTGGGCCATGTCGTGCAATTTGAGTATGATGTCCTTTAAGGGTCCCTCACCACCGTCGATTATTTTCTGTGCTTCATCATAGGAGAAGCGCTGATCTGAATTGATGATAGTACGGCCGAACCATTGATCCGTTACATGTGCTTCATCATCCATGGTGAAGACAGTGGAATATGTAAGCTTATCCTTCCGGGGGTTCAGTGAGCACACATGATTAGACAGTTTCTCAGGCAGCATTGGCACCACGCGATCGACCAGGTATACCGAGGTGCCACGTTTCTCAGCCTCATCGTCCAGTATTGTACCGGGCTTAACATAATGAGTAACATCGGCTATATGTACGCCTACTTCCCACTTACCATCGTCAAGCCTTCGTAATGAAAGGGCATCGTCAAAGTCTTTGGCATCGGCCGGATCAATTGTGAAAGTAGTCACCATCCTGAAGTCGCGCCGCCTGCTTATTTCTTCCCTGGTTATTTCATCGGGCACTTTTTCCGCCTCTTTTTCCACCTTGGAGGAAAACTTATCAGGCAGTTCAAATTCAGCCAGTATGGCATGCATTTCCGTTTCATGTTCACCGGGCATACCCAGCACCCTTACAATCTCAGCCACCGGATTTTTCTGCCGGCTGTCCCAGTTTGTTATACGTGCCACGGCTTTCACTCCCTGTGTGGCTCCATGGAGATTATCACTGGGGATGAACAGGTCAAAGGGCATACCTTTGGTATCGGGTATGAGGAAAGCAAATTGTGGCATTACTTCAACCGTTCCCACGAATGTCTCCCGCGCTCTTTCAATAATCTCTACCACTTCCCCTTCAGGACGGTTGCCTTTTTTGCGCACCAGCAGCCGTACTTTAACCTTATCCCCGTGGAGGGCAGTGTTAAGGTTACGGTTTGATACGAACACATCTTCCTCAATGTCGGCACCGGTTATAAAACCGTAACCCATGCGTGTCATATCAACTGTTCCTTCAATATAGGCACCAGCCTGTCTGGCACGGTATCGACCTTTATTTACCTCTTCAATAAAACCCTTGCTTTTCAGATCGTATAATACTTTTGTAACCATCCTGCGTTGTGAAGGATCGCTTATGTTCAGTCGTGCCGCTACCTGTTTGTAATTAAATATTTTACGGGGATCACCCTGGAATACCTTTTTAACCTGCCCGGCAAGTTGTTTCATCATTTTTGCCGGTTTCTTCTTTTTTGACATATAAAATTTTTTACAAAGATACGACTTATTTAATGTTGGAATGGAATATTCCACTTCTCCATTGATCAAGTGTAAGAATGAACATCCTTTGAGTCAATAAGGATGGCAAATTATTTGTATATTCAGGCTATGAAATCCAGGATCAGCCTGTTTGGGAAATCGCTCCGGCTTGTGAGGCGTTCAGCTCCGGGGTGGACTGCAGCCAATATCATTATATCACTGATAAGCAGCTTCCTTCCGCTGGCTCTTTTATGGTATATCAGGAAGCTTATCGATGCCGTTACAGTGGCAGCGGCTGATGTTAATGCCTCCAATACCAGGATGGTGCTACTAATGATACTGGCCATAGCTATAATATATTTCTTTGACGAAGCAGTACAATCGTTTGGCAACCTCGTTCGTAAAAAGCAGGCTTACCACCTTGAATCATTTATGTACGGGCTGATTCACAGGAAATCTGTTTCGCTCGATCTCCAGCATTTCGAGGATCCTGATTATTATGACAGTCTTACCCGTGCTTCACGCGAAGCTCCTTACAGGCCGGGGTCAATAGTAAATAATATAGTGTCTATACTAAGGGCAGGAATATCCCTGGTGCTGATGGCAGGATTGCTGGCTACACTGAACTGGTGGCTGGTAGTAATACTGGTTGTTGCAAACATACCTGGCATATGGCTCAGGATATATTATGCTGATGTGCTGTATAACTTTCGCAGAGACCTGACACCTGTAGCCCGCAAGGCATCATATTTCAACTGGCTGCTGACAGGAGACAGGCCATCACGTGAGCTCAGGCTGTTTGGACTGGGCAGTTACTTCTCCGGACTGTTCAGCAAGAACTTCGACCTGCAGAAGAAGGAAGAGATAAGTATCGTGAGAAAGCGTTCGCTGATCGAACTGGTATCAGGAATCTTTAAGGCAGCTGCCGTACTGGTAACTCTTTATTACATAGTTATGCAGACAGTAAGCTCTAATATAGGACTGGGCGACCTTGCAATGTTCCTGCTTGCTTTCAGGATGGGCATGACATATATAAAACAAATACTAGGAGCCACAGCCGGACTGTACGAGGACAGCCTTTTTATAAGTGACGTCTTCGAATTTCTCGACCTGAAGGAGAAGATAGTGGTCATGCCACCGGTGGTTGATGTAAGGAATCTCAGGAATAATATAAGAATAGAAAACCTTTATTTCAGGTACCCTTCATCTGATAGCGACGTGCTGAAAGGGATTGACATTAAGATTAACCGGGGAGAAACAGTAGCACTGGTAGGAGCCAACGGCGCCGGAAAAACAACACTGGTGAGGTTGCTGTGCAGACTCTATGACCCTCAGGCAGGAAAAATACTTATAGACGGAAAGGATATAAGGAATATTGACCCGGATAAGTACCGAAGGCTTTTCTCAGTTGTATTTCAGGATTTTATGCTGTATAATCTCAGTGCTGCTGATAACATAAGGTCTGGAGATATTTTCTCCGAAACAGATAAAGAGAGAATGAAGAATTCGGCAAAGAAAGCGGGTATACATGAGCTTCTGGAAAATCTGCCGGCGGGATATGAGACAGTGATAGGGAGAATGTTTGATGACAGCAGGGAGCTGAGCTGGGGTGAATGGCAGAAGATAGCTCTTGCACGAGCCCTGTACAGGGATTCAGATATACTAATACTGGATGAACCGGCCAGCTCCCTGGATGCCGGTTCAGAATACGAAATATTTACACGCTTCAAGGAACTGGCAGCAGGGCGTACGTGCATACTGATAAGTCACAGGCTGGCCAATGTTAGTGTAGCTGACAGGATAATGGTTATTGACAGAGGCATGCTTATTGAAACGGGCTCACATAAAGAACTTATTAAAGCTGGTGGAACGTACAGTATGCTGTATAAGCAGCAGAGAAGCATGTACCTTTAAAGTTGAGAATAAGTTCGACTTCATTCAACCTCATTCATCTTTATTCAACTATATACCCTGAAAGGCAATTGTGTATTTTCCGTTGATTCTATTAAATTAGGTGACTAAAACCAGCGCATTCATGGAAAACCAGGTACAGATCTTAATAGTGATGGTTGTCTACATGGGACTGTTGATCCTGTGGGGATTATACCAGGGCAGGAAGGTAAAGACAAGTAAGGATTATGCCATTGCCGGTCGTGGTCTGCCGGGCTGGGTGGCGGCTCTCTCTGAGCGTGCCACCGGAGAGTCGTCATGGGCCTTACTGGGTTTGCCCGGTGCTGCATATGCCATGGGCCTGACAGAAGTATGGACAGCCCTGGGCTGTGTGCTTGGCATTATTACAGCATGGGTGGTGCTGGCATGGAGACTAAGGGATGAAGCTGAAAAATATAATGTGAACACCTTCTCTGAATATATATCAAAGAAACATGGTGAGAATGGCAGGCAGATAAGAATAGTGGGCAGCCTGACAATAGTGTTTTTCTTCTTTTTTTACGTGGGTGCTCAGTTCCTCGGTGGAGGGAAAACATTACATACCATGTTTAACATAGATGCCCGCCTGGGGATGTTTATAACAGCGGCTATTATTGTGCCATACACCATTTACGGTGGTTTCAGGTCGGTTGTATACACAGATGTTATACAGGCTATAGTGATGATCATAACCCTTGTGGTTGGCCCCATAACAGGTATTATTTATCTTGCCAATCATCCCGGGGTTTTTGCACAGAGCATACCAGCAGCACTGGAGTCGGCAGGAGGGACTTATACATCATTCACCGGTGCCGCGCGTGGTTTTGGTGCAGGATTGATCATTGCCGGGGGCTTCTCATGGTTCTTCGGTTACCTGGGGGGTCAGCCGCAACTGAGCATGCGCTTTATGGCAATAAGGGATACCAGGCAAGCAAAAAAAGCCAGGAATATAGGTATTGCCTGGACGATAGTGGCATATATAGGTGCACTTAGTATTGGATGGATAGGAATAGCTCTCTTTGGCCCTGCGGGTCTTGACGACCCCGAATATGTGATGCCAAAGGTTATACTTACCCTGTTCCCTCCTGCCCTGGCAGCATTGCTGATAACAGGTGCAATAGCGGCAATGATATCTACGGCTGATTCATTGCTTATACTGTCGGCAACCGAACTGTCGGAAAATCTGATGAGGAAAGAAGGGCCCAGGGAAGCCAGGAGAAAAGGGGACAGATCGCTGAGGCGCTCCAGGCTTGTAACTGCATTGCTGGCAGTTATAGCACTGGCCATAGCCTACGTGTCGCCATCGAACCTGATATTCACCCTTGTAAGCTATGTGTGGGCTGGGATAGGGTGTACATTCTCTGTTGTGATACTGCTGTCGCTTTTCTGGAAACGTTATCATGGCAGGGCAGCCCTGGCGACAATAATCGTCGGACTGCTCTTCACCGTTTTCTGGATAAGTGGTGGTTATGAACAGCATTACAGGGTGACCGATGAAAAGACAGCCTTCCTGCTTGAACAAGGTGTTATAAGCTCTGAAGAAAAAGATTTGGTTGAGGAGATGTCAGGTAAAAAATATATAGGCGCAGGACGTTTTGAATCAGCCCTGGCTGAGAGGGTGTCTGAGAAATGGAACGATGAAGAAATGCAGGAGAGGATACCTGTAATGATAACATCATATACAGAGAAAGGGATCCCCGCAAGACTGCTGACTTTCATTGTGGCATTCATAGTGGCTGCAGGCACTACATACCTGGTACCCCGAAAAGAAATGACGTAAGAAGGCTGGCGATTACAGGCGAACGAAATGGTTTGAATATTGCCGAAAAGATTTTAACTTTACCTAAGATCAATATTTATTAATCATGGAAAAAGAAAAGGAACTTATTGTTGTCCCCTGGGACTTTACAATAAAGGCTGAAAATGCTCTCGCACATGCAGCCAAAATATCCAAGATGATCAATGCCGGGATTGCCCTGCTTCATATAATTGAGAGGAGAGTAAAAACCGCGGAATATAAAAGTAAAGAAGCCAGACTTAATAAAATAGCGGAAGAAGGTAAAGCGCTTTATGATGTTGATATAAACATAGCCATCGTCCCGGGCTCAATCTTCACATCAATATCAGAGTATGTCAATGAGGAAGAGGCCAGCCTGGTAATTATGGGTACACATGGAATGAAAGGTATGCAGAAACTAACCGGGAGCTGGGCTCTTAAAGTGCTTGTAAAATCAAAGGTGCCTTTTATTGTGGTCCAGGATAAACCCAGGGATATGGAGAAATACCAGAATATAGTCTTCCCTGTTGATTTCAGAACGGAAAATAAGGAGAAGCTAAAGATGACCATCTTCATGGGTAAATATTTCGACTCGAAAGTACATATACTCAAGACGGTTACAAGCGATAAAAGCCTGCTTAAGAAGACTAATATTAATCTTAATTTTGCGATCAAATACCTTATACAGAACAATATAGAGTACGAGATACATGACATGAAGAAAGGTAACCTGGCACATCAGACAATTGAATTTGCAGAGAGTGTTGAGGCAGACCTTATACTGATAATGACCACGAAAAATATCACACTCGCTGATTATGTACTGGGTGCCCAGGAGCAGCAAATTATTGCCAACAGTTCAAAAATACCGGTCTGTTGCATAAACCCGAGGGCCAGCTTTGCTTCGAAGGCCCAGTTTATGTATGGGTGATAAGGTAGATAAAGTTGATAAGGTAGATAAAGTTGATAAGGTTGATAAAGGTTGATAAGGTTATCAAAGTAATTTAGCAGAAAGATAAAGAAGGTTGTCAGCTTAGAGACGCGCTTTAGCGAGATAAAATATATTTTCAGGGAATATTATAGCGACGAGCAATCGCGGGAACCCGGACCGTCATACATCTAAAGGGCAATTTACCGCAAAAATCATGCTAAATTAAATATTAGTTTTTACTTTTGTCATTGGTAAAATTGACAAAAGCAGGATTTTTATGGTTAGGGAAAAAGTAAAGCAGTTACTGGAATCTGAACCAGGCAGAGATGTACTGGTTAAAGGATGGGTTCGTACAAGAAGGGGAAGCAGGCAGGTTTCATTTATTGCTATCAACGATGGCTCAACAATACACAATATCCAGGTTGTGGTAGATATGAACGCCTTTGACGAGGAACAGCTAAGGCTTATAACCACAGGGGCCAGCCTGTCAGTTGAAGGAAGACTGGTTAGGTCCGAAGGTAAAGGACAGGCTCTTGAGATCCAGGCAAAAAGAATAGAGATATATGGCGGGGCCGACCCCGAGAAATATCCACTGCAGAAGAAAGGTCATTCAATGGAATTCCTGAGAGAGATAGCACACCTAAGGTTCAGGACCAATACCTTCGGGGCTGTGTTCAGGATAAGGCATGCCATGGCATTTGCCGTTCATAAATATTTCAATGACAAGGGATTCTTTTATTTGCATACACCGATAATTACCGGTTCTGATGCTGAAGGTGCAGGAGAGATGTTCAGGGTAACAAGTTTTGACCTTAATGATCCACCTAAAGGTAAGGACGGAAAGGTTGACTTTTCGCAGGACTTTTTCGGCAAGGAGACAAACCTTACAGTATCGGGCCAGCTTGAAGGTGAGCTGGGAGCACTGTCGCTGGGGGAGGTATATACTTTCGGACCTACATTCAGAGCTGAAAATTCAAATACACCCAGGCACCTGGCTGAATTCTGGATGATAGAACCGGAAATGGCCTTTTATGATATTAACGATAATATGGACCTGGCAGAGGAGTTTACGAAATATCTTATCAGGTATGCACTGGAAAATTGCAGTGATGATCTTGATTTCCTGAATAACATGATTGATAAGGGCCTGGTGGAAAGACTGAGATTTGTACTTGATAATGATTATGCGCGTATTACATATACTGAGGCCATAGATGTGCTGTCAGCATCGGGGATGAAGTGGGAATTCCCTGTTGGTTGGGGTCGCGACATGAAGGCTGAGCACGAGAGGTATCTGGTGGAAAAGCATTATAAGAAGCCGGTGATGGTGACGGATTACCCGATGGATATCAAAGCTTTCTATATGAAACAGAATGATGATGGCAAAACGGTGAGGGCTCTTGATGTACTTTTCCCGCTGATAGGTGAAATAATAGGTGGATCGCAGAGAGAAGAAGAATATGATAAGCTGGAAAAAAGGATTAAAGAAGTGGGCATACCGGAGGATCAATTATGGTGGTTCATGGAAACACGTAAATTTGGTACTGCACCACACAGTGGATTCGGGCTTGGATTCGAAAGACTGATACTCTTTGTTACGGGTATGAAAAATATTAGGGATGTGATACCCTTCCCCAGGACTCCGAGGAATGCTGAATTTTAGTATTATACTATTGTGAGATGTTAAAACAGAAATTATCACAGAAGCTCTTACAAAAACTTTCTCCGCAGCAGATACAGATGATCAAGCTGCTTGAGATACCTACGATGCAGCTGGAGCAGAGAATAAAGAAGGAGATTGAAGAGAATCCTGCGCTGGAGGAAGGTGATGATGGTGATGAGGAGAACATTGACTCGTTGGATGAAGATGATAATCAGAACGATAATGAGCATGATGAATTCTCACTGGATGATTATCTTGAAGATGAAGATATACCTGATTACAGGCTTGAGTCAAGAAATTACAGCAGGGGAGATGATAAAAAACAGGAGATACCCTTTTCCTCAGGCACAACATTTCATGAACATTTAGCCACACAGGCAGGATTGCGGTCACTGACTGAAAAACAGGAAATACTGCTTGACTATATACTGGGTAATTTAGATGAAGACGGTTACCTGCGAAGAGATATTGAAAATATTGTTGACGACCTGGCATTTTCACAGAATATCACAACAACCGAGGAGGAGCTGACGGAGGTTCTTGAAATAGTCCAGGATCTTGAACCCGCAGGAGTGGGAGCAAGGGATCTGCGTGAATGCCTGATCCTTCAGCTGCAAAGAAAAGACCAGGAAAACCATGCCATAAGAAACGGTATGGATATACTCGACAAGTATTTTAATGAGTTTACAAGGAAACACTATGACAAGATAAAGGCAAGGCTGGGATTAAGTAACCAGGAGCTTAAGGATGCTCTTGATGAAATTCTTAAGCTGAACCCAAGGCCGGGGAGCTCCTTCAGCGACCCCATGAGTAAAGGCAGTTACCATATTATACCTGATTTTATTCTTGAATATAATGAGAACGGACTGGAGATAAGCCTGAACAGCCGGAACCTGCCGGAGCTGAGAATAAACAGGACATATGCCGAGATGCTCCAATCCTACTCGGCAAGCAAGGAAAAAAACAAGAAACAGAAAGAAGCAGTATCATTTGTCAAACAGAAGCTTGATTCTGCAAGATGGTTTATTGATGCAATGAAACAGAGGCATAATACCTTACTTCTTACAATGAATGCAATACTTGATTTCCAGACAGAATACTTCATGGAAGGTGATGAGACCAGGCTCAGACCAATGATACTGAAAGATATTGCCGATGCCACCGGTCTCGATATATCAACAATTTCCAGGGTGGCTAACAGCAAATATATACAGACACATTTCGGTATCCTGCCCCTTAAATATTTCTTTTCTGAAGGCATGCAAACGGATAGCGGCGAAGAGGTGTCGACAAGGGAAATAAAGAGCATATTGCAGGAATGCATAAAGAATGAAAATAAGAATAAGCCTCTGACTGATGAGAGGCTAACAGAAATTTTACAATCAAAAGGTTACCAGATTGCAAGGCGTACGGTAGCCAAATACCGTGAGCAACTGAATATACCTGTTGCGAGATTAAGGAAGGAGGCATAATGACAAATTATTCAGATAACAGTCCATTGAAACTTGCATCTCAGATATTATCCATAATATTTTTCCCTGGCTTCCTGCCAATATATGGCTTGCTGATTATTTTCAACGCTCCGACCCTTTTCTCATATGAACTGGCAGCAAGATATGGTAGCCTGAAGGGGATTATTCTATTACTGGCTTTCGTTAATATGACCGTGGTACCTGTTGCATTCATGCCACTTCTGAAATACAGGAAAGTTATATCATCCTTCAGCATGGACACAAGGACTGACAGGATTATACCCATGGCCATAGGATCGCTGATGTACATTATCACAACAATAATATTTTATTCATTCCAGATACCGGGAATAATAAAATCATTCATCCTTGCCTCAACAATAATCGCCCTGCTGATACTTATTATAACCTTAAAGTGGAAGATCTCTATTCATTCAGCCGGCCTGGGCAGCCTGCTGGCAGCTGTTATGGCACTGTCGATAAGGACATATTCCGACCTGACGAGAATATGGGTAATACTAATAATATTCTCAGGCCTGGTCATGGCAGCAAGGTTATATCTTAATTCACATAAACCATCCCAGGTATATTCAGGTTTTGCGCTGGGCTTCATTATCATGTGGTTCACCATGGTCATTTTCTGAGGAGATCATCAAGGGCTTTATCAAGCAGTCTTTCATCGCCCTTCCATATTAAGCCCTTGCCGGTATCCGGGATAGAGAACTCCCCCTCCAGTTGTTTCTGTTTGATGGTATTAAATCCATATTTACCGGAAAGGTAATCCGCAAGGTATTCCTGTTCAGGCTGACCTGGTGTGGGAACGAGCAGTGCTGTCCTGCCGAGGGTGAAAAGATCCATTATGGTACTGTATCCGGGTCGGCATATTATTAGCCGGGCATTTTTCATGAGCATGTACAATGATAACCCGTCAAGCCATGGATATCTCAGTACGGCATCATCTTTATTTTCTTTTTCATCTCCCGGTTTGCCGGCAACAATAACAAGGCTGCCAGGCAACCTGTCTTTCAGTAATATTATAAGGTTTTCAAATATCCTGCGTTGGGGTTCCGGACCGGACAGCAGGGCCAGTGTGTACTGAGATGAAAGAAAACCGGATCCCTGTACATTTTCCCTGTCAACCGAGAAAAGCGATGGGTCAGCCTGCTTACTGAAACGGCTTAATATTCCTGTATACCTTGTAGCCGGTGGCAGCCTGCAATCATGTGAAAGCATACCGCTTAAATTATCCAGGCCAGGCAGGTCCGGTATCCAGCATTCATTGTACCTCCGGGCAACGGACCTGTGTATGGCCGATACAAGAGGACCTGCGAAAGTAAAAGCGCGTGGAACAGCCACCCTGAGCTGGTGGGTAATATATACACTGTATGCTTTATGGCTCCACATACCGAATCGATTATCACTAATGACCAGGTCAATACCATAAATGCGTATTAACCGTGGCAGGCTTAACCTGTCTGAGATAAAGGCTGTAAGCATTACAGGCAGCTGCAAAAGCACAGCGAGGTAGGGTGGAAGAAATTTTGAATAGGATACTGTTGGTGACCATAAACTTACTATTTTATCATATACCCTGGTATCGAATGTCTTATGAAGTGAAGGTGGTGCCGCAATAATAATTTTATGTCCTCTTTTCTTTAGTTCCCATGCTACCACCTGTACCCTGGTAGCATGACCCGTACCCCAGGAAAGCGGGCATATAAGAATATTTTTATGATCATTATCTTTCATTGAGCAGACGCATAGGGCTTTTAACGGTAAAGAAACGGGTGATAATTACAAAAATAGTATATTTTGAAAGATATGCTCTGTTGCTTCAGGGGATGACTATTGTCATTTTATTAGCAATATTGAATTGTATATTTACGATCTCATCAATATGGCAAGAATTATTAAAAATTATCTTATGAAAAGATCAATCAGTCCTGATCCATTTACCTGGAAGAAAGAATATGAGCTTCACCACGATCTGTATGATACACAGGCAAAGAAGTTCCTTGATATTATTAACCAGATGAAGAGGATAATTGCAGGTGGTGTTGAGAACAGGGATATTTCGGATATTTTTTTCCAGCTCACTTACTATTACGAACAGTATATGATAAGGGAGGAAATAAATATGAAGAAACTTGGTTATGGCGACCTGGAGAGGCACAAGCAATCACACAAGGAATTTATGGAACGCATCCTTGCATTCAGGGAAGGCTATGAGAGAGGTGATGGTGATGTTTATGACGATATGTATTTCTATCTTGAGAGATGGTTTGATGATCATATGATGATTGATGACAGGACTGCGGTCGATTTTATTTCGAATATCAAGACTTAACTTCTATATCAGTCTTACAGCCCTGCTCATTTCGACCAGCCTGAAACCAGGAAGGTCAGCACTTTCAATCAGCACCAGTCCTGGTCTTTTACCTTTTTCAATTGTTCCATAATCATTTTCTATGTTAAGTGCACGTGCTCCGTTAACAGTTGCCCATCGCACCATTTCTTCAAGCCCTATGTCCGGGAAATTACTGCTGATGATCTTCATTTCACCCAGTATATCCAGTTGTTTATTTGATGCAAGACTATCGGTACCCAGCACTATATCAGCTCCCAGTTGCATAAGGGTTTTGACTGGAGGAAGGGTATTTTCAATATAGAGGTTTGAACCCGGGCAGAGACAGAAAAAAGAATTGTCCCTTTTCCTTGCTTCATTTATTTCATTTTCACCCGCGTAAGTATTATGTACCAGTATAAGATTACCACTGGGACTTACATAATCACTTATCCCTGTGACATGGTCGGGTACCCGGTCGTACAACAAACCCGGGCTTATACCCATTGCCCCGTATGATTCCATAAGTCCGCCACCGGCATATTTAAGAAGGTCTGTCTCCTGTTTGGATTCCATGAAATGCACAGTGTTAAGATCATTGTCAGATGAAAGATCCCTGACTTTTTCCAGCAGTGTGGCAGACATTGAATAGAAGGAGTGCGGGACGATATATGATGCTGAGGAATATTTTTCTGCTTCTTCCCTGAGCTCCAGTACCTCGCTTATTCTCTTGCCTGCTTTCCCCGGATCGATGCCAAACACTTCGAGAAAGTTAATGTATTTTACAGGGCTTTGCTCTTTTATTTCAAAACTCACACTGCTGTTACACACATCACCGCATGCAGAGATGCCCCTTTCGAACATACTCCTGTCTGCATCGGCTATGCATTTAAGCTCTTCACCTTTTTCCTTTGTCCTTGCCTCCCGGACTTTCTTGATAAATTCACCGAGCCCGGTATGCTCATCTGTCTTTTTATGCATCCCCGACAGTTCAATATGGCAATGACAATTTATGAAGCCTGGAACGATGATACCGTTGTAAAATTCTGTCTTAGATAATTCCTTTAGCTCTCCGCCCGTATCTGTTATATCTCTTATGCGACCATCGTCGTCGGTGGTGATTATAGCCCTTTTAAGTATTTCACCGGTCCCGGTGATAATGTAATGTGCCGAGAATCTTCTCATCTGGGGTTAATTTCATCTATCTTCTTAACATTCCTGTTAATGGTGATGTTTGTCACCATGGCATGCTTTTCCCAATGACCCGGCTGTTCGGCATGGTTCAGTAATTTGCCTTTAATATGTGTAACCCTCGGGTCGGTAAGTGCTTTATTCAATGTCACATATACCGGTCTGCCGCTTTTAGCCAGTTCATACTTATCCCAGGGTATTTTTGCACCTTCTTCAGTACCATCGTCGTACCAGAAATATACCTGTATATGCGGGTCAATACTCTGGTCGTCCTCATATAGTGTTATCCTGGCTTTTATTTCGTATTCACCCATGCCAACTGTTTCCACACTGAATTCAACAGGGTTGCTTACTCCAACATCCGGGAGGCTGTAGCTTCTTTCACCATTCCAGAGGTTACGCTTTAGGTTTGCATCCTGTGAAAGCTGCTGAATTACATCGGCCTCCATACCAGATAGCTTCTCTATCACCCTGTCATATATAGCTTCATACTTTTCCGGCTTATCAATGAAGTAATATTCAATGCTTCTGTCCACCTTTTCTTTTGTATAACCATGCTTCTGTATTACGTCAATATAATTTTCAATTGAATCTTTTTTAGAGAAGTCACTCCTGATAGGAGGATAGTTCAGGAGCCCGTCAGCCATGTACAGGTCGATCAATATTTTAACCATCTCGTTCTCAGGGATGACTTCAGAACGGTGAATACCTGATTTGGTTGTTTTGTTGCATGACTGTATCAGGAAAAACAACAGGCAAATAATTAAGGCTATATGTTTACTTGCTCTTTTCATTCTTCAGGAATTTTTTTGACATATACCTGGCAGGGTACCATGCTGCAATATATCCTATTAGCAGGACGGTTACAAGTACCGCAAAGAAATCTTTAAGTTTCATTGCCACGGGGTAGGCATCCATTATCAGCGTTTCGCCCTGTAATTTTACAATACCCAGTTCCTGCTGTAACCAGCATATTATGAATCCCAGTACCAATCCGGTAATGGCCCCGATAGCTGATATAAGCCATCCTTCAAAGATGAATATTTTCTTAATAAGATTGTTGTTGGCACCCAGGTTACGCAGGATAATTATATCTTTTTCCTTCTCAATGATCAGCATGGTGAGTGATCCAATAATATTGAAAGAAGCTATTATTAGAATAAAAGTGAGGATGAAGAATATTGCAAGCCTTTCTGATTCCATCACTTTATAAAATATCTCCTGTTGCTGGTATTTATTTTTCACTGTGAACCCGGATCCGAATAATTCTTCAACGGCCGGCTGGACATCCTCTGCATTTGTGCCTTCAGAGAATTTTATCTCGAGGGATGACACTTCATCGGTGTACATAAGTAATTCCCTCATAATCTCTATGGGGACATAGATATATTGTGAGTCGTATTCCTGTTCAACTGAGAATATACCAGATGGGAATATCAGATACCTGACAAAGGCATTAGCAGGATTGCTTACCCTTCCCAGTCTTTCAGGCACGTAAATGATAAGTGGTGAAATAAAACTAATACCTATACCCAGATTATTGGCCACTCCCAGTCCCACCACTGCATAGGGCCTCCCGTTTTCTTCTCTCAGAAGGAACTGTCCGTCCCACATCACACTGTCGAGCCCTGTTATGTCAGGATAATTATCATTAACCCCTTTTACCGTGGCAATATATTGTCTTTCATCGTATCGCAGCAAAGCATTTTCCTCGAGCACCGTTGAGTAACCGGCTATACCTTCCATTTCATCAAGAGCTTTGAGCTGGCTTGCACCGGGAGTAAAGACCTTACCCTCATTTATCCTTATTTCGAGATCGGGATCAAAGGTTGAAAAAAGTGAGTTAACCATGTCTTCCAGGCCGTTGAAAACAGAGAGCACTATGATTAGCACCATTGTGCCAACAGTTACGCCAGCAGCTGATATACCTGATATGACATTTATTGCGTTACGCGATTTTTTCGCGAACAGGTATCTTTTTGCTATGTACAGGGACAGTCTCAATAGTCTAATTTTTTTGCTATAACCAGCAGCCCCGTTCCTTCCCTGTGCTTAAAACGCACGTCAAGATAATTAAGTATAAGGGCAAAGGGCATTGCTAAAATATAATAAAACGGAAGTATGACAGCAAGGATCAGGGAGAAATTGAGCATAACAACAGGGTATTTCATTGATATTTTCCACGACAATTTACCCGGTCTCCCGTAAGTATAATATGCTGTTATATCGCTGAAGCCTGCCGACTGCAATTTTTCCTTTATTTCATCCATGCCATAACCATCCCTTACGTGTTCGTCAATAAATGAGTGGTCGTCCTCATGGTGAACATCAGATCCACCCTTATCGGAAGGCGTTGATATAATAAGCCAGCCCTTATTGCGCATTGATTTGAAAAAATTACCAAATACAGCCCTGTCATCCTCGATATGTTCCATTACATCTACTGACAGAACCAGGTCATATTGCTCGTTTTCACTGTAAGAGGTAAGATCAGCAATACGGAATGAGACCCTGCCAGCTGCACCTGTCTTGCCAATGAACCTGGTGCAGTCATGTATCTGCTCCTCCTTTATGTCAAGACCCAGTATGTTCCAGTTATTGTTTAATTTCCACATCCTCCAGGAATACTGCCCGAACCCCGATCCGGCATCGAGTATATTCCGGGCATCCGGGTTGGCAGCAACAAACAGCCTGAGCGCCTTTTTAACATGCCATGTCCGGAGAAGGAGTATATCAATCAGGGAGTAGAATAATTTTCTCAGCCATACCGATCTGCTGACCATTTTCCCAATACGGCTTTTTACCGGGTCGTACCTCATTATGCTGATGTTAGTCCTTATTCAGGATAGAGTCAATATTATCTATATAATCAAGGCTGTCGTCAAGATAAAAAGCTATTTCGGGGATAATCCTCAGCTGCTTACGCACTTTGGATCCCAGCTCGTTACGTATCCTGGGCGTGTTATTGCTTATGTTTTCAAGTGTCTGTTCATTTTTATCGGAAGGGAATATGCTGAGATAGACTTTCGCCAAGCCCAGGTCCGGGCTCACCCTCACATTAGTGACGGTTAACATCTTCCCCTTTGCCAGTTCTCTTGTTTTTCGCCTTAGTATCTCTGCCAGCTCTTTTTGTAATAACCTGGATACTTTCTTCTGTCGGGTTGATTCCATAATCACACTGATTTTTGCAAAGATAGTAAAAGCAAAAAGGGGGAGGGATCTTATATTGGTAATTTATTAAAAATAAAGTAGGTTTGCGATGGAATTTAAATTATAGCAGATGGATACGGTAGTAAGCGGCATCAGGTCAACGGGCAACCTTCACCTGGGTAATTATTTCGGCATGGTAAGGAATGCGGTTAAAATGCAACATGAGAACAGGTGTTATTTTTTCATAGCAGATTATCACTCACTCACAACTCATCCCCACACGATAAACCTGCATATGAATATAAAACAGGTTATGGCCGAGTACCTTGCCTGTGGCATCGATCCTGATGTTGCCACACTGTTTATTCAGAGTGACGTTCCCGAGGTATGCGAGCTATACCTCCTGCTTAATATGAATGCTTACGTAGGTGAGCTGGAACGTACCACATCCTTCAAGGAGAAGGTTAGGAAACAGCCTGATAATGTAAATGCCGGGCTGTTAACCTATCCTGTTCTCATGGCTGCCGATATTATTATTCACAGAGCCAACAAGGTGCCTGTGGGCAAGGACCAGGAACAGCATCTGGAGATGACACGTAAATTTGCACGGCGCTTCAATACAATGTACAGTGTTGACTATTTCCCCGAGCCTGACGCATATAATTTCGGTGAAAAGCTTATAAAGATACCCGGCCTGGATGGTAGTGGTAAAATGGGTAAGAGTGAAGGTAATGGCATTTTCCTCGTTGATGATGAGAAGACAATATACAGGAAGGTGATGAAGGCCGTTACTGACACCGGTCCGGAAAAACCAGACCAGGAGCCTACTGAACCGGTGAAAAACCTGTTTACCCTTATGGAAGCGATGTCGGATCGTTCAACGGTGGAATATTTCAGGCAGAAACATGCTGCCTGTGAGATTCGTTATGGAGACATGAAGAAGCAGCTTGCAGAGGATATCAATAAATTCACCACCCCCATACGTAAAAGGATTAATGAAATAATGGAAGATAAGACCTACCTGGCGAAGGTTGTAAGGGAAGGAGCTGATAAAGCAAGGGAAAGCGCCGGCAAAACGATCAGGGATGTCAGACAAATAATTGGTTACAAGGATTTTTAGGGGTCTTAGGAGCGTTAGATTTTAGATTGCAGAAAAAGTATACAAAATAAAAGCCAGGTCCACCTTGTGTCCCTGGCTGCCCTTTTTTTCGAGGTATATATTGGAGATTGCCTGTGTACATAATAAAAAACAAATAGCGTGCCAAAACACTATTTGTTTAATTATAATTCTTAATCCCGTTTTTAGAACAGTTATCTTATAAAGAAAGAAAGGCGGCCGCAAACCCTAACAACCAGACTGTCGATTGGAAATGCATATGGAAAAGAAAATGAATCCATGTAGAAATAAACCTAACTCTTTGTAAAGAACCATTGACCGCCTTTCGTCTTTATTTATAGTTGACCTCGTTAAGGAGACATCCTTTTTACCTGCTTTGAGCAAGCGGTTTTCCTATGATAAAAATAGCTGTATATTAAGTAAATGGCAAATTTAATAAGTGATCTTGCTCACTGCTAATGGTAATTTGCATCATAGCATCGTGGTGACGGATATCATCTCCTTTTTATTCCATCATTTTACTGATACCTCTGCAGTGTCTGGTTCTGCAAAAATGTCACGGTTGCTGCCACCTGACCAGTGTGTAACCTTACGTTCATGCACATTATACCTGTCACCCTCGCGGAGCAGGAAAAACTTTCCATCATTGGCTAAAGGTGATTTGCCATCTTCATCTTTTTTCCAGAGTTCATAGTCGTATATTGCCACGAAACTGTTGCCCACGACCTCAAACTCGTCGCCCTGTACTATAATAGCGGTATTCTCATCAAGTCCGATCCCAAGGAGATAAGGATGAGCCTTTATCACTTCCACCAGATCATGCTGGCGGTTACGCACCATCAGGTGCTGATCGATAGCCGATGCAGTAAGGTAGTTGAATCCACGCTCATGATCGCCCATCATAATAGTATTTGTTTTTGTATCGCCCCTTACCAGGTAGCTTCCCTGTATTGTCGCCCCGGCTGACGATCCTCCGATAACACCTCCACGTTCAAGCACCTTCCTTATCTCTTCCTCTGTTACCGTTCCTCCATATGCATCAACAATACGCCATTGACGGCCACCGGTAAACCACAATCCGGAAGCCTTTTTAATAGGCTCTGTGAATTCGGGGTTATCAGCCTCAAGTGAATCGTAGGTATGTACCACCGTTACATCTGTTGCACCACGGTCTGTAAGGAATCGTGTTACTCTTTCGTTGTTGATCTCCCTGGATCCTGATGCAGTAGGAATAACCACTATCGGAGCATCCGGTCCTCCTGCCAGCTCAATGAAATGGTCTACAATACTTGTATCCTTCATCGCTCCACCAACAATAACCAGGGAGCCTTTTTCAGGGCCGCGGGTAAGAGTGGTGTCTATGGATAACGATTCACCGGTTCTGTCGCCTGAGCAGGAATAAAGCAATAAGAATGAAAGTGAGAATGCTGTTAAAAAGGATGATTTAGTTTTCATAAGGTATGTTTTGTTAGATAAAAGACAAAAGTAAGAAGTAAAAAGTAAAAAGAAAACCGGGCAGTGCGAGCTTGCACTAGCAAGCTAGTGCTGCGAACTCGCGAGCGGCATGTGATTGTGGCTGGTGGGAGCGAGCAAAAAGTTGGAGCGAAGAAAGCGTCAGCTGTCTGAGCGAAAACCCCGGCTGAAAGAATCGCAGATCCAGACCGAAGTGTCCGGAGTGAACGCCGGGGGATAAAGTATAAAGTAAAAAGCAATAGTAGAGGCGCAAGGCATTGCACCTGAAAAAACGACAGTATTCCTTAATAATTTATTACTTTTGGGTACGTTTTGAATCTATGAAAAGAGCATTAAAGTGTCAAGAAACTGGACTATAATAATTATTGTGTTGCTTTTTGCGGGGATGGCTGCCCTTGCATATTTCCTGCAGCAGAAAAAGCAGGCATATATTGCCAGTCCCTACGGCTGTATTCCCCTGGATGCGGGGGTATTGATAGAAGCTGTCGATATGCCGGGACTTTTCGAATCACTTGCCGCTGATAATGAAATGATAGAGGGCATGTCAGAAATAACTGAACTGGAGGAGTTCACAGATGGGATCATGTTTATTGACTCACTGACACACCTGCGTGAATACAATCTCCTGGTGCGGGGGACGCCTGTCCTTATATCCATACACCTGCTTGGCAAGAACAGGTTGACACCCCTCTTTGCATTTGCCGCACCTCCGGAGGTGCGCGATAAGCACATAAGGTCAATGATGGACGAAGTACCAGGCTATAGATACACACAGAAGGAATATCAGGGGAGTAATATTCTTGAGCTGGTAAAACAATCGACCGGCGAATCAGTTTTATTTATTTCTATGGTAAAGGGAGTAATAATTATAAGCCCGTCAGGGATACTTGTTGAAGCAGGGATAAGGCAGATTGAGCAGGAAAAAGATATAAGGGACAGGAAGGGATTCAAAGCGGTAGCAGCAGCAGCAGGCAAGAATGAGACCAAGGTTTACATAATGTTTGATAATGTGGCGAAGTTCATATCTCTGCTTACAGGAAACTCGAGTGAAAGCCTGGCATCGCATATACCACAGCTCGCATCGTGCCTTGAAACAGATCTTTATCTTAAGAACACCGGTTTTGTCATGAACGGATATATAGAGTCACGTGATACCAGCCAGATACTGTATAATTACAGGTTCCAGGAACCGGGTTCATATGATATCTACAGATATATACCTGCCAGTGCTTCGTTGTTTGAAATTATGACAACATCCTCCGGCAGGCAGTTGCCGGATACCAATAACGAAACAAAATATATTTCGGATATACTTAAAGGTCAGCTAACCGGTGAAATGGCAAGGATTTACCTCAGTATCGAGGGGCAGGATAGTGAAATGAACCGCCTGATGCTGTTTGACCTCAGAGGCAGTAATGCTACTGAAGAGGCCTTTGCGGAGGAAATCGGTCAGTATTATAGACGAAAGGGTGTTTCAGTTAATGGTTATATTATGAAATACAGACCCGATGCTGAAACAGAATATACAATATACAAGCTGCCCGTGGAGAACCTGGGCTATGAACTTGCAGGAGATTTTGGCAGTTACCTTGTTACACGATATGCAACCTTTTTTGATGATGTGCTTGTCTTAAGCAGTGCACAGGGGACACTCTCAAAATTTATTTATGATAATATCCTGAGCAGAACCCTGGCAAATGATCTTTCTTACAGAGAATTTGAAAGTACACTGCCCAGCAGGGCCGGTTATTATTTTTATTGCGTGCCATCAAGAATATTACCCCTGCTGAACGGTGTTGTGAAAGAAGAGATAGTGAAAGGACTGGAAAGAAATATTGAATCATTACGCAAGCTGCAGTCAATAGGTTACCAGTTTGTGTCAAGCAATGATATGATATATAATACACTGTCGGTAATGTATAAACCCGAGGTAAGAGAAGAAGCAAAGGCTGTATGGGAGAGCCTGCTGGATACTATTGCAAGCTCTAAACCTCTTTTCTTTACTAACCATTATACAGGGGGTAGCGAGATATTCGTACAGGATATGAATAATAAGCTGTATCTGGTTAATTCGGCCGGTAGAATATTATGGAAGAGGCCTGTTAGTGAAGCTATTAACGGGGATGCATATATGATAGATTATTATAAGAACGGGAAGCTGCAGATACTCTTTGCATCAAAAAATTATCTGCACCTTATCGATCGTAACGGTAATTATGTGGAGAGATACCCCGTTCAGCTCAGGTCACCAGCTACCAACGGACTGGCCCTGTTCGATTATGAGGATAATATGGATTACAGGTTGTTTATCTGCGGTGCCGACAGAAAGGTGTATGCCTACGATAAATCGGGCAATACTGTAAGAGGATGGAACCAGTTCAGAACAACCACAACAGTCAGCAGTAAGGTTGAATTCTTCAGGGTGTCAGGGAAGGATTACCTGGTGGTTAATGATGATGACAATATGTATATTCTTGACAGGAGAGGTAATGTGAGGGTGGAGATGAAGGAACAGATCTCAAGATCAGACCGTTCAATGCTAAGGCTTACCACGGGTACCAGCCCCAGGATGGTGCTGGCATCTGAAGATGGCTCCATAAAAATGGTGAACTTCAATGGTGAAGTTCAAACCTACGAGGTTAACGGGTTCTCTCAAAATCCGGTTTTTGAATATTTTGATCTTGACGCCGACGGGATGGGAGAATACATATTTATAGACGGCAATAATTTATCTGCCTACGATGATGACAGGCGCAGGATGTTCAGTATTACCCTCAGTTCAGAAAATATTTTTGGTCCATACGGACTTGAGTTTTCTTCAAATGATAAAAAGATCGGATTTACTGACGCGGGAGTGAATAATGTTTATATTATTGATGAAAAGGGCAAGAATCTGAAGGGATTTCCGTTAAAAGGTACAAGCTCTCTCTCTGTAGGTAAACTTAACAGGGGAAGTGGCTTTAACCTAATTACGGGAGGACGTGACAGTTTTCTATATAATTATGAAATAACCAGATAAAAATACGGGTACATGAAAAACAGAACAGTATTTATTATTCTGATGCTTATCCTGATTATGCCATCATGTATTAAGGAGACATATGATACGGATAAGTTATCGGGTGAAGTGGCCCTTAATCCCAGGATTGTCTTACGGGCCTTTAAAGGTGAGCTTAAACTGGAGGATGTCGTGGAACCAAATGACACGGTAGTTTTTGATGAGAGTAAACTGGTTAAGCTGGTTTTTAGTAAAGACTCAATATTTGAATACGGTCTTGATGATTTTTATACACAGTTCACTGTAACTGACTTTGAGCATACGATGCCTATTGCCAGTGAACTGGAGCCGGATGGAAAAGACACAATTGTTGTTGAACCGGGCGATGATATAAAGATTAAGAAAATGAAAATATCATCGGGTCTGATAAATTATACACTTAGCTCCTGGTGTTCCTTCGACATTAGTATTGTCCTTGAGATTCCCGGTGTTGAGGATGAGACCTCACATCTGATCATCTCGGAGGATATCCCGGCAGGATCAACAGTTAATGGTTCCTTTGACCTCTCAGGTTTTCTGGCCAGTTTCGATACCGACCCGCTTATACCTTATAACCGTCTGCCTGTGGAGTGGATAATAACCGTACCGTCTCCACCGGGTACTTATGTGGCATCAGACAGTGTCAGATTATTCGTAGAGCTTGAAGAGCCAGACTTTGATTATGCAACAGGTTATTTCGGCTTTTATACTGAAGCATCAGAAAGGGATACCCTTGACCTGGGTATGGATGAGCTATTTTCAAAGCTAAGTGGTTCAATATACCTGGCCAGTCCTTCAATAACTTTGAATTACAATAATTCATTCGGGCTGCCAATGAGAATAAGCTCAGAAGTTAAAGGCATGAATGATGAAGAAGAAGTATCTCTGGACAGGGATCCTGTTGACATTGATTTTCCTACATCAATTGATAACAGGGATGTAAGCTCATCTTTCACAATTGATAAGAGCAATTCAAACCTGCCTGATCTGGTGTCTATTTTACCGTATGAGATTGAGTTCCTGGGATCAGCATCAATAAATCCTGATGGTGAACCAGCGGAGGACAACATTATCTTTAGTGACAGCCGTTTCATTGCTAACATGGAAGCTGTTTTACCAATGGACTTGAGGTTGAATAACCTTCAGCTGTCGGACACCACGGAAAATTTCCTGCGTAGTGATGACCCCGAGGAAGAGAACCCCCTGGAGATGTTTGAGGAAATGAAATTTATACTTTACGTTGAGAATGGTTTTCCACTGGATGCTTCAGTAATGATAGAATTATATGACTCCATGACGGAGACGGTCCTCGAAACAATAGACACGGGCCAGCTGATCCAGGCGGCACCGGTTGATGCCAATGGTAAGGTAACAGGTCCCAACATAACCAATGTAGAGGTGGAGGTTACAAATGATTTTATTAACGAAACACAGGAAGCTGATCAGATGATTTTAACCTTTACCCTCAATACCAGCGATAATGGTACCAGGGATGTGAAGATCTATTCCGATTATAACATAGTGTTTGCCGCTGCCATAAGATTGAAGGCGGGTATAAATCTCAATTTTAACTCTGAAGACGAATAATCATGAAGAAGAGAATAAAAACAACAGGTTTAATAACCGTGATCCTTCTGCTGGGATCGGGAGCATTTGCACAACATATACAGACACAGTATTTTCTTAATATTCCGCAATCGAATCAGATGAACCCCGCTTTCAGACCCGATGCCAATTTATACATAGGATTTCCCTTTCTGTCAGGTACATACGTGGGGATGAGCAATAACCTGCTGAACATGACTGAACTTTTGCAACCAATGCCGGGGGCTGATTCGATAATGACCATTCTTCATCCTGATTTTGACAGGGATAGATTTTTCAGGAGTATAGGGCGTAAAGGTTTTGTCTCCGCTGAGATAAATGTTCCCCTGGTGAGCGTGGGATTCACAGTGGCTGATAAATGGTGGCTTGATATGGGCATATCTTTAAAAAGTACAGCAAGGGTTAGATTACCTGCTGATCTATTTACCCTCGCCATTGAGGGCAATGAAGATTTTGTTGGCTCAGAAGCTAAACTTTCAGGAACAGGCATTAATGCACAGGCATACCTTGAGACATATGTAGGCCTGTCAAGAAATATTACCGACCGTTTACGTGTGGGCGGACGGCTAAAAATAATGCAGGGAGCACTGAGTGCGTCACTTAATGCGGATAAGCTTGATATACATGTTAATGAAGACTATTCGCATGTCTTCAATACTGATGTGGCTTTAAAGCTAAATGGACCATTTAACGTTACTCTTGATGAAGATGGTTTTATAGAGGATTTAATTTTCAGGGAAGATCCGGAATTCAATGAACTGGGGCCCAGCTTTAAAAATTTCGGTTTTGGTCTGGACCTGGGAGCAGAGTACACTCTGCTTGATAACCTGCAGCTTTCGGCAAGTATTATTGATTTAGGTTTTATCAGGTGGGGCAAGGAATCTTTTACCTTCAGGGCAACCAATGACTTTACCTTTGACGGTATAGACATAACGGAAGGAATAATAGATGATAAGGATATTGGTGAAATAATAGAGGAGTTTGGTGACTCACTCCTGACCACTTTTGATTTTGTAGATAGTGATGAGGGCTATACAACCGGTCTGCCTGCTAAAGTATACCTTGCAGCTGCCTATCAACCGGTTGATTTTCTGTCACTGGGCCTTCTGTCAAGGACTACCATTGGTATGGGAGTGAGAGAGTCGCTTACTCTTTCCGCAACACTCTTTGCGGGTGACGTATTATCTACCAGCCTGAGCTACACCATGACCAACAGGAGCTTCAATAATTTTGGTTTTGGCTTTGGAGTGAGGGGTGGCCCTGTACAGTTTTATGCAGTTATTGACCAGATACCGGTATCCTGGGTTGAGTTTATTGGTGACAGTGGCAATGACCGTGTGGTGGTTCCACAACGACTTGACTATATGAATATGCGTTTCGGACTCAACCTGATGTTTGGCCGGGCAAGAATAACAAAGATTGATAAACCATTGTTAGTTGAATAGGAGGTAATAAGGTGTGGCTTAGAATAGTATTAATTGGGATCCTGATTTATCTTATCGTGAGTATGATAGGGCGTTTTCTTTCAGGGGGGAAGAAAGAGAGGGAGGACGATACAAAGATAAAGGACAGCCGTAAGAAAAAAGGATTTCCGGGCGACGTGGGCGAATATGTTGATTATGAGGAAGTGGATGATGATGATTAATGCTTTAACTGACGGGTAAGCTCACTGGCAAAGACAAAATCATTGAGAGCCTTGCAGTCGGATCGCAGGATATCCCTGTTGGTTCCTTCCCACTGTTTGATACCATTTGAAATAAACATAACTTTTTCACCAATCTCCATAACGGAATTCATGTCGTGGGTATTTACTATCGTGGTCATCTTATACTCATCTGTTATGTCTTTTATAAGCTTATCAATAAGAATTGCTGTCTCGGGGTCAAGACCTGAGTTAGGTTCATCACAGAAGAGGAAGCTTGGATTAAGAACTATAGCCCTGGCTATGGCAACCCTTTTGCGCATCCCACCAGAAAGTTCTGAAGGGAACAACTGATTGGCTTCTCTGATGTCCACACGCTCAAGACAGTAATCAACACGTTTCTTTTTTTCTGCCTGGCTCATGCCGGTAAACATATCGAGTTTGAACATAACATTCTCTTCAACAGTCATCGAATCAAACAGGGCACTTCCCTGGAAGAGCATACCTATCTCCTTCCGGATAGTCTTCTTCTTTTTGAAATCAAGGATGTCAAAGCGTGTTTTATCATACCATATCTCACCACTGTCGAGCTCGAGAAGACCAACCAGCGATTTTAGCAAAACTGTCTTACCTGATCCGCTCCGCCCTATTATCAGGTTGGTTTTACCAGCATCGAAACTGATCGATACTTTATCGAGCACCTTATTGCCGTAGAATGATTTGGTAGCATCTATAATCCTTATCATGACAGCAGCAATTGTGTTAATACGAGATTGAAAAGTAATATTAATATGCAGCTGTATACTACTGACCTGGTACTGGCTTTACCCACTTCAAGTGATCCACCCGTAACATAGAATCCCTGGAAGCCAGAAACCGTACTTATTATAAAGGCAAATACCACGGTCTTTATTAGTGAATATGTTATATAATAAGGTACAAAGGCATATTGTATGCCGTAAATAAAATCCGGTGAAGATACCACACCCGTGGATACTGCTGACAGCCAGCCACCAAAAATTCCTACGGTTATGCTTATAAGTGTAAGGAAGGGGAAAAAAATAACGGTGGCCACAATCTTCGGAAGCAGAAGGTATGAAATCGTATTGACGCCCATAATCTCAAGTGCATCAATCTGTTCCGTTATTCTCATTGTGCCTATTTCGGATGCTATGTGTGACCCAACTTTCCCGGCAAGTATGAGTGCAACCATGGTAGATGCGAATTCAAGTATAATTGAATCCCGGCACCCCAGGCCTATAAGATACCGTGGATAAATAGGATTATCAGTATTATATGCTGTCTGGAGGGTAATCGCTGCACCCATAAAAGCAGATATCACTATTACTATACCTATTGAGTTTACCCCCAGGTTAATAAGCTCCTTAACTGTCTGGTGGTAATATACCCTGTGCTTTTCGGGCCTCCTGAAGGACTTACCCAGGAAAATAAAGTAACGGCCTATAGCTTCAATAAGGTTCACGGTTTCAATTTAACAGTAAATGTAGTAAAAAATAACTGGAATGATGGGGAGTGATATTGTGTGACCGTGCAATGATGTATTAACATATTGCCTCTTTTTAGTATGCCGAATTTACACTTTTTAGGCAGGCCGTACGCCCGGGATTTAGTATATTTGCTTAAATAACACATCAAATCATAATTAAATGAATAACAGGTATATAGTTATTATGGCCGGGGGAGCAGGTACCCGTTTCTGGCCGCTGAGCCGTGATGTAAGACCCAAACAATTCCTGGATATACTTGACAGGGGGACAACGTTATTACAGGATACAATCAATCGATTTGAAGGATTATGCCCGAGGGAGAACATATATATTGTAACAAATGAAAGTTACAGGGATCTGGTGCTGGAACAGGTTGATATACCCAAAGATAATATTCTTACTGAACCTATGCGACGTAACACCGCGCCATGTATAGCCTATGCTGCTTTCAGGATATTTAAACGAGACCCGGAGGCTATTATGCTGGTAAGCCCGGCCGATCATCTGATTAAGCAGCAGAAGGAATTTCAGCAAGTTATTGAAGAAGGCTTCGGGTTTGCTGGTTCTGATGATGTACTGCTTACACTGGGGATGAAACCCGACAGGCCGGAGACAGGATACGGGTATATACAGGCGAATACAAGGATGCCTGTTAAGGGTTATAAGAATCTTATGAAAGTAAAAACATTCACTGAGAAACCTAACCGTGAGCTTGCAGAAATATTCCTAAAGAGTGGTGACTTTTATTGGAATTCAGGTATCTTTTTCTGGAAAGCAAGCTCGATAATATCCTCTTTTGAGCTTTATCTGCCGGATATGTATTCAACCTTTGAAATGTATAAGGATAAGCTGGGCACTGAAGAAGAGGAGAATGCAATAACAAGGATCTATTCAGAGTGTCTGAGCATATCAATTGATTATGGCATCATGGAAAAAGCGGAAAATGTTTACGTCATATGCTCTAACTTCGGATGGTCAGACCTGGGTACATGGAGTTCCCTGAATGAGCATCACAACCTGGACCGGGATGGGAATTCGGGCAACCTGGAGAAAGTATTCAGTTATGGTGTTAAAAACAGTATCATAAAATTACCGGAGGGCAAGATTGCGGTTTTACAGGGCCTGAAGGATTATATTGTTGTGGATGCTGGTGATGTACTTCTCATTGTGCAACGCAGTGAAGAACAGGACATAAAAAAGTATATCGAAGATATAAGTGATAAGATAGGAGGTGATTTATTATAAAAAAGGCACGGATCTGAGGATCCGTGCCAATGCGTTTATCGTTAGTCTTTCGCCTGCCTCTGCTCTGTCTGGCCCCTCGCTAAATTAGCCCACCGGGCTAATTATATACGCTGGGTCCTCGTTCGTCGTATTAGTATTCCCAGAGGTCGTTTTCGAATGTACGAAGCTCGCTTTCAATTCTTTCCGCTTCATATAGAGCTGACTTTCCCACCTTATACTGATTAATGAGCCTGTCGTCATAAACATTTGATTCGGCATAAACAGTGCCTGAAAATCGTCGTTGCAGGAACAGGTCGTCGAAAGATAACCTCTGTGCGTCATTAAACCTGTTGAAAGCTTCATGTCTCGCAAAGGTATCGCGGAAATCCTCATATTTTATCCAGAATAACTGCACTCGTGACATCCTGTCCAGTTGAGGATCAAAGAACACCCTGATAGGGCTCAGGCCAATGATTCTTACCTCAATGCTTGAATGTTTCTTGTCGAAGAACCATTCTTCGAGAACCATCAGTTGTTTGATGTCAGCGGGGTTGGGTTCATAATATATCACTGTATCCCTCATCACACCCTGCATATCTGGTACCTGTATAGTATCAGCCCCGGCGCCCATTGATCTTTCAATATCGGAATAAGTAACGCTTACGTTCATTGCATCAGGGTCGTATGCATTAAGGTTACCTGCTTTTACTTCGCCTAGTATTATACTGATAAGGTTCTTTCTGCCGTCCGCTCTTTCTGTAAGAGGATAATAGAGTGTATGGTTCATTTTTTCCCTCATGTCGATCAGTCTCCATACACGTCTTGACCATGGTACGTCGGCCTCTCTGAGAAATGGATATGGTATTGCTTCACTGTTCTCAATTGATTTTTGGTAGATATCACCAAATGACTGGCTGAATCCAGATGATGAGAAGAGCAAAACGATTAATCCAAGAAGAAGTATTCTATTCATGATCCTATGCTGTTTTTAATTTATCGTTAATATTATTGGTGGCAGTCGCCTTGTTGTCTCATCAGGTGCTATGGCCCTGATATTTATGATTGAAAGTTTCTGCCCCCTGTTCAGGGATTCTATAAGTGCTCTCTGTTCCTGTGTTAGTCTTGCGCTGTTAGAAGTTTCGCTTTTGTCGAATCCTCTCTGTTGTATTGAAACGGTAAATTGTGTTACCCTGTATTCAAGGTCGAAGAGGAAATTTTCGAGTACGGCAAATACACCGGGTTGTGCCAGGGCAACATTTTTATCCACCGTTCCTTCCGTCATGCCTGCAAATTTGGCTACGGGGTCAGGTATTCTCTGTACCCTGAACTCGTAGGGCGGGAATCTCATTCGTTCACCGTTTATCATTGCGCTGACGTTAATAGCGGCAACCTGCCCAACGTTCGTAGGACTTGCGGCCCATTCGCCACGATATCCTTCAACCCGTCCCCTGCGTATGTTTCCATTTGTCATAGAAGCCTGTATCATATTTGAGGCCACTCCCGGGACGGATATGTCTATCGGGTTATCTATATTTACATACAATACGTTCATGGCTGTAGGTGAAACGATCACGTTAGGAGCGCCCACGTTAAAGGATTTTTCGAAGGGGTATGCCACTTCCGATCCGTCGGGAGCCTGCAGTTTTATAAGTCCCCTGTAAGGTTGATCACCTATTGATGTGGCCTGTCTCCTGAATATACCGCGTCCTCTCTCATTAACTTCAAGCTTGGTGTAATCGCCTACCATTTCATATGACCTGCTACCGTCGGCATTCACAGTCTCACGATAATTACCCACCAGTATTTCAGGTTTCTTGGTGGTATCGGAGGCAGCTATGAATACTTCCGCTTCGTAGGTACTACCTCTCATTACATAGTCAGATTTAGCCTGGACTGTTGCTTCAATGTCAGTAAATTTAAAGTCGCCGGCGGTTATCTGGTCATTCAGAAACATAATAACATCTGTTTCCGAGTTTCTTATATCTACCTGTATTTTAGAAAGCATCACGATGGCTGCTATCAGTGGCAGCTCAGCGAGGGTATTTTCTTCCCAGTTTTCCACTGAACCATCGGGTGCCAGGCCGGGTTCCGTACTCAGGGTTTCCATTACTGATTGTTCAACGGATATATTTTCCCCCTGAATTATATCTTCCATGAGCCATGTCCTGTAATCTTCAATCAGTGAGCGCAGGGCATAAGCCTTCTGATCGTGGTTGGCACCTATTAACACTTCCGATGGAACATTATTCTCATCGTATTTTTTTACCGAGTCGATAACTACCGTTCTTCCCCTCAGTCCATCAGTATCTTCACCGTCAGCCTTAAGGATTATTTCTATCTTAAGGTCCTGGACGTATTCATATATCTCATCGGCTCTCTGCTTAACCTCATATGCTTTTCTCCTCCATTCTCCTGCTTTTGCTTCATTTTCCGCAGCTGCCCGGTCAAATTCTTTATAGATTTCATTATTCTTTTTTTCATAGTTGGCAAGAGTCTTTTCGAGACCTTTTTCAACTTTTGCGAATGCATCCACGGCTTCTTTTGATACGTTGAGTGCCAACATAGCCGTAAGAATCAGGTACATCATACCGATCATCTTTTGCCGCGGTGTTTCTTTTCCTTTAGCCATATTCCGGATTAAGTTTGGTTAGGAGGTTGCTTTATTTAATATTCATGGCAGAAAGCATATTTCCATATACTGCATTGAGTGAAGCCAGGTTTTCGTTCAGTTTGCTTATTTCGGTACGGTATCTTGAAGCTTCATCGGCAGAGTTTTTAAGGTCGTTTAACATACCCTGCACACCTTTCATCATTTCTTCTGTATCTTTCACCTGTTCATTTGCGCCTTTAAGCTGCAGTTCATATACTGCATTCAGTGCTGACAGATTTTTATTTACTGTTTCGAGCTGATCCTGATATGACTTGCTGCTTCCTTCAATCTGGCTTAATGCTTCAGTCATATCCCTGTAACTGCTTCCTGTTTCATTTATAATCTTAGCAGTGCTGTGGTAAGAATGTTCAAGCTTCTCGAGTGATGATCCCAGATCTTCGCTTTTCTTAGCGTAGTCATCTGTTGTTGTACTAAGTGTTTCTGCAGCTTTCTCAACAGAGTCCACGAATTTGCCGGTTGCTGCTGTTGCATCACCCATGGCATTGAGGCTTTCTGTTGTATTATTCAATTTCTTAAGCCCTTTACCCAGTCTTTCAAAAACATCGGGTGTTATATCGGCATTAATAAGCATTTCATCGAATTTGGCCAATGCTGCTGATCCTCCTGTTGGCACTGCTCCCATATGCGCTTTGGATGGAGCCAATCCCAATTCAGCATCTTCATCAGGCATGCCTGCCAGTTCAGGATACACCAGTGACCAGTCAGGTTCTTCATGAAGGGGCTCAAATGCAGAGAAGAAGAATATTATTGCCTCGGTAGTAAGACCGATGAACAGTAATGTACCTGCAAGTTGATAGTGCTGTATTTTAAACAGGGCTCCAATAATTACAATTGAGGCACCAATGCCGTAAAGCTTTGCCATAAAACTTTTCCAGCCGCTGCTTTGTACCATTTGTGATAGTCCCATATATACCTGATTTTAAGGGTTGTGTCTTAATTTAGTTTGTAATATATCTAGTCAACTCCAATATAAGTTCTAACATTGCGGAACCCGATGAAACATTTAGCTGAATCCTGATATTCGAAATCCCTGGCACTAACCTGGAGATAATATCCAATATCTTTCCAGGAACCTCCTCTGATGACTTTGCGCTTTAATACGGGTGGATCGTCAGGTTTTGCATTATACTTGTAATCGGGGTTGAGGTCGTGTGTGAATATATATGATGAAGGGTGATAGGCACAGGAAGTCCACTCAGCCACATTACCTGCCATATCATACAATCCGAATTCATTGGGTTCAAAGGATGCAGCTTCGGAGGTATATGCAGCTCCGTCGTCAATATAGTTCCCCCTGAGTGGTTTGAAGTTTGCCAGGAAGCATCCTTCGTAGTTTCTTGTATAGGGTCCGCCCCAAGGGTACATCGACAGGTCGAGACCACCTCTTGCGGCATATTCCCATTCTGTTTCAATGGGTAACCTGTAATTCTGCACGTCTACCATCCCCTGTGCTCTTAGATGAGCATTCATAAAATCGGTTCTCCATATACTGAATGCTGATGCCTGTTTCCATGTTACGCCAACCACGGGATAATCATCGAATGAAGGATGCCAGAAATATATTGATGCATGGGGTTCATTGAATGAATAGGTAAAGTCGCGTATCCATGCCAGTGTATCGGGATAAACATTTACCATGTCCTGCATGATGAATGATGAGCGGTCCTGTACATCCGACTCGATACCGTCAAGGTCATAGACCTTGCCTTCATATCTCTCATTTTCAAAGTCGTATGTTGCTCTTGCTGCCTGCTGGTAATCAACCCAGAAATAAGTATAGTTAAGTTTTCTTACGTCAACCTGTTTCCTGTTATTAAATCTTTCATTGGGCGGGTAGTACATTTCTTCTACCACATCAGCTATTTCCAGCACATCCATATCTATCTTTTCATCCCAGTTAATTACCGGAGGATCGATTTCATTGCCTTCGTCATCTACCCTGAAAAACTGGTAATCAGGTATCTGAGCTTCTCCCAGTTTTGTTCTGAGTATTGAATCACGTACCCAGTATACGAACTGCCTGTATTTATTATTTGTTATTTCAGTCTGATCCATCCAGAATGCATTAACTGTAACTGAACGTGTTACTGTATTCATTGAGAAAAGTGCATCCTGGTCGCTTGGTCCCATTATGAAATTGCCTGCCGGGATAAATGCCATTTCAAATGGTTCCGGCTCAAAAAATTTCTTTCTTCCGGGCACGCCGACAAGCTCTCCGGAATTTCCGGGTCCGCATGCTGTAATAATTACGGTTACTGTTATAACTAGTAGGATTACCTTTTTCATATTGCAAGCTGATTTAATACTGCAAGTAAGTTATTTTTTTTAAATAATCATAAAAATCTAATACTTTTATAACGCTTGGAACTCCTCCCCATGCTTATGTCAAAGCAATAATTGATCATAAATTCGTGACTGCCTGAAGTGCCTTTTCTTATGTCGTTCATCGGAAAATCATATGAGTATCCAATACGTATTCCATTATAAAGTTCCAACCCTATTATTCCAATCAGGGCGTCACCTGCTCTATAGGAAACGCCACCCCAGACTTTTTTATTGTATCTTACTGTAGCATTTACTGTAAGCTGGAATAATTTACCATCTGTATATGCGAATGCAGAAGGTAGAAGTTCGAAGTTTGGGTTTGGCAATCTCACTGTGTATCCGGCAGTTGCATAATATTGCCTGGCTATATAAGGAGTGGCTGTAGTATATTTTATTTTAGGTTCGTTAAGATGGGTTACAGATAAACCGGCATAGTAATTTATTGAATTATAGAACAAACCGAAGCTCATATCATAAGCAAGGTGACTTTCCTTACCATCGGGGATAAGCGGGTCGCCGGAAGGCTGCACAAAAATATCACCCGAAGGGATATTCCAGGTTGGGTCAATCGACTTGTTCAGTATACCTGCGTTTATCCCTATTCCGAGGTTCCCGTTACCCAGCGGTGTGATATACGCATAGGTCAGTAGGAGGCTGTTATCGCTGTCAAAGCCTGTCTTATCACTTATAATGGTAAGCCCTACGCCTGATCGTATTTTAAAAGGATTGACCTCGGCATTTACATGGAAGACAGTTGATTTGGGAGCACCTTCGAAGCCTACCCACTGCTGCCTGTTCATTGCTGTTGCACATATCATCCCCGAACTGCCCGCAGAACCAGGGTTATACAACATGTGGTTGAACATAAACTGGCTGCTTACAGGATCATTCTGGGCAGAAGTACCAGCAATTAATATAGTCGACAGCAGTATTATTAAGACCTTTTTCTTCATATAATCATCCTCTTCCGCTGAGTCATGCAGAATTAGCTATTAAACGTAGAGTAAAGTAAATGAAAAAAAAACATTGTTGATAAAATATCATCAAAAATTAAGCCAATAGTTAATAACTATTAATGGATTAAGTAAACGAATCAAAAATGAGAATGTTGCGGAAATAACACTTTTTTTTCTCTTAACAATCAGTTAATCCTCTCAACAGCTTTCATGTATCTCCGGGGTATCTCGTTTTCACCTGCCAGAAGGTAGTCGTTGTATGAACAGGCAATGAAATGTTTTGTACCCTTTTTACTTGTGTATTCGATCCACCACCGGTTGGTAATATTGCTTTTGATAAATACCAGATCTTCATTACTGTCTTCAATGCTGACGTGGTAATTTACAAAACGACCTGACTTTTCCTTGTCCAGAATTGAAGATTCATTTTGTTTCTGCGTGAATCCTTCAAGGAAGAACCATATCATCTGAGCAGCCATTGATGTTGTCTGCCTTCGGCTGTCGAGCAGCGGGTTAACCTCGAAAAATCCGGCTGCCTGCAATGAATCAGAAAGCCCGGCATACCTGGCGAGAAGGCATATCTCTTCACCATAGAAACCATTGGGAGAGGGTGCAAAGGTGCCTGGTGCATCTGCCTGCCGCACTGATGAGATATCAAAGGTTATAAGGTCAGAATCACGGAAAGCTGGTTCTATCTCATGGATATCATCCCTTACTTCTCCTATTCTAACAAGATCAAAGTTAAGTTTCCTGAAGCGGTTGATTACCTGGGGATCATTAAGGTATGACTGATAGCCCACTACCATTAAATTATCAAGGTTCTTGTTTACGTTGATGATATCAGAAAGGTAATTATAAGAGTCTTTCTCTTTGCGTTCATTAACCCAGTCGATCCGGGAATCGACGGTAGCATAGTTAAAGCTGCCATGAATTTTCTTTGTAATGGCAGGTATCAAGGTGCTGCTGCCCCCTATTATCAGGGGGAAAGTATTTACAGACAGCAGGTGTTCCACAACATCACTCAGTGCAACAAGGGTATCATCAAAGCTGACACCTTTTTTAAGATTACCAAGATCGGTTATTTTTATTTTTCCGGGCAATCTTGAAAGCTGGTACATTTCTGCCCTTATCTCATCAGGGGCAGAGGCGCATCCCTTATTAGGTGAGCGCCTGTCATCGGGCACACCTACTATGGCCAGCCTGAAATTATCCGGGTCGCTCAACTTCCTGCTTTCAGTGTTTATAACAAGATTATGAGAGAAACGTGAAGGCTCAGCCAGGTGAGCCCACAGTGGTTTATCTATGCTCACGGGATCAAAATAGTCGTTCAGGTCAAGCATGGTAGTGGATTTATTTCTTTTTTCCCGGGCCCGAGTTCTTTTCAATAATCTTCAGGCAATCCTCTTCAGTTAATGATTCAGGATCAGTTCCCCTGGGTATTTTGTAATTTTTCTTATCATAAGATATATATGGGCCGTAGCGGCCATTCAGTATCACAATATCACCAAAGCGTTTGACCTCTTTCTTTTTGTCTGCTTCTCTTTTCTCTTTTATCAATTCTACTGCGCGTTCGCCTGTGATATTATAAGGGTCGTCTTTTCCTTTCTTGAGTGAATAGAATTTATTTTTATGTTTTATGTACGGGCCGAAGCGTCCTATTCCCACCTGCATTTCTTCACCCTCAAATTCACCCAGAGCGCGTGGCATTTTGAATAGTTCGAGTGCTTCATCCAGCCCTATGGTTTCAATCAGTTGATCTTTACGCAGGCTGGCAAATCGTGGTTTATGATCCTCTGAAGCATCACCCAGTTGTACCAGCGGGCCATATTTTCCCATCTTAACATAAACAGGTTCGCCTGACACGGGATCAGTCCCCAGATTTCTCACCCCCGTTTTTCTCTCTGCTTCTTTAAGAGTGGAGCTTACTTTACTATGAAACGGGCCATAGAATTCCTCGAGTACGCTATTCCACTCCTTCCTGCCTTCAGCTATATTATCAAACTGTACTTCGATGTTGGCGGTAAAGTTATAATCAAAGATATTACTGAAATGTTCCACCAGGAAGTCATTTACAATAATACCTATATCTTTTGGGAACAATTTTGATTTTTCATAACCGGCTTTTTCAGTTTTATCCGACGACCGGATCATGCCATCATGGAGGGTAAGTATATTAATCTTCCGCGGTTCGCCAGGCCGGTCTTCGCGTGCCACATAGCCCCTGTTCTGTATGGTTGAAATTACGGGTGCATAAGTTGAGGGCCGCCCTATTCCAAGCTCTTCCATTTTCTTCACCAGGCTGGCCTCAGTATAGCGGGGTGGAGGTGATGTGTATTTTTCCTGAGCGGTGATCTTATCATATTCAAGGGGCATCCCCTTCTTTACCGGTGGTATTATTGTTTCAGATCCATTATGTCCGTTATCATCACTTGATTCCCTGTATACTTTCAGGAAGCCGTCAAATTTTATTACTTCAGCCTGAGCAATAAAGGGTGTTTCAGAATTGGACATCGCGATTTTAATACTTGTTCTTTCAACCTTTGCATTACTCATTTGCGAGGCTATCGTTCTTTTCCATATCAGGTCATACAGTTTCTTTTCCTGGTTGTTTCCCTGGATATTCTTGTTCTCCATGTAGGCAGGCCGTATAGCCTCATGTGCTTCCTGCGCTCCTTTCGACCTGGTTTTATACTGCCTTGGCCTTGAATATACATCTCCGTATTCCAGCTTGATAGTTTTAGCTGCGGTATTGATTGCCAGCTGTGAAAGATTTGTGGAATCTGTTCGCATATAGGTTATCTTACCGCTCTCGTACAGTCGCTGGGCAACTGACATCGTCTGGGAAACTGAAAACCCCAGTTTCCTGTATGCTTCCTGTTGGAGTGTTGAGGTTGTAAAAGGGGGAGCCGGCGACCTGGTACCAGGCTTAACATTAATGTCGGCTATCTCATAAGAAGCGTTGGAACAAAGCTCGAGGAATTTCATTGCATCCTTTTCCTCTGGTAATTTCTTTGATGCCTCGGCCTTGATCAGGGCTTCCTTATCGCTTCCTTTCTGAATAAGAAAGTCACCGGTGACCCTGAATGAAGATTCGGGTTTAAAAGATATTATCTCGCGTTCCCTTTCGACTATCAGCCTGAGGGCTACCGACTGTACCCTACCGGCCGATAATGAGGGCTGTACTTTTTTCCACAGTATAGGGGAGATTTCATACCCCACCAGCCTGTCTAGTACACGGCGTGCCTGCTGGGCGTTAACGAGTGACAGGTTTATTCCTCGTGGTGAACTGATAGCTTTTTCAATAGCTTCCCTGGTTATTTCGTGGAATACTATTCTTTTTGTTTTCTCGGTGGGAAGATCAAGAACCTGAGCAAGATGCCATGCGATAGCCTCTCCTTCACGGTCCTCATCAGAGGCAATCCATACAAGTGATGCACTTCCTGCCTGCTTACGCAGTTCACTAACCACTTTCTTCTTGTCATCAGGTATAATATATTCAGGCTTAAAACCGTTTTCAATATCAACACCTAGATTATTTTTTTTTGAAAGATCGCGTATATGACCAAAGCTGGATACTACCTTAAAATCCTTTCCAAGAAATTTTTCGATTGTTTTAGCTTTTGCAGGCGACTCTACAATAACGAGGTTCACACTCATATCCATCTGAATTACTTTCCACAATTAGCTGGACAAAGTAAAGCATTTATGTATTATAGTTCAAAATTAATACCGATAATTCTTTAATTAATATTTAGTACTTTTGGCCCAAAGACCACATAAAAATGGCAAAAAAAGAAGATAAATTTCGGAAATATAAAATATGGTTCTGGTCTATATTTTCCTTTCCTTTTGTATTGGTAATCACTTTATTCATTCTTATATCCTTTGAACTTTTCGGACCTATGCCAAGCTTCGAGGATCTGGAGAACCCGGATAACAACCTGGCTGCTGAAGTATATTCAGCGGATGGTGTTCTGCTTGGCAAATTCTTCCTGCAGAACAGGACCTGGACGGATTACGATGAAATATCACCTTATGTTGTAGCTGCACTTATTGCGGCAGAAGATATCCGTTTTCATCGTCATTCAGGTATTGACATAAGAAGCCTGGTGAGGGTTGCCGTTAAGACGATAATAATGGGACAGGAAACAGGTGGGGGCTCAACTATAACTCAGCAGCTGGCCAAGAACCTGTACCGTACGCGGGAAATGATGCAAGACGGGACTGTGAAAAGCCATTCAATTGGGCTTGGCCTGGCGAAATTCAAAGAATGGTCTACGGCAGTAAGGCTTGAGCGTAACTATACCAAGGAAGAGATCATAGCCATGTACCTTAACCAGTATGATTTCCTTTATAATGCAGTTGGTATCAGCTCGGCATCTTCGGTATATTTTAATACGACTCCCGATTCACTCAGTGTTGAAGAGGCAGCAATACTTGTTGGTATGCTGAAGAACCCCATACGCTATAACCCTAAGAGAAATCCGGAGAATATGATTATAAGGCGCAATATTGTGCTTTCTCAGATGGGTAAATATGGCTACCTTGACCAGGAAGTGGTTGATTCACTCAAACAGCTACCCATTGAGATAGATTTCAAAGAAGAAGGACATGACACAGGTTTGGCGACCTATCTGCGTGAATATATTAGAACTACGATGATAGCCTACGAGCCTGACAGTATAATGTTCCTTCTGAACAGTCAGTACCTGGATGCAAAGAGAGAATGGGAAAATAACCCACTTTATGGATGGTGCAGGAAGAATAAGAAACCTGACGGTTCAAACTATAATATCTACAGTGACGGGCTGAGGATATTTACTTCCATTGATTCGCGAATGCAGAGATATGCAGAGGAATCCGTTACCGAACACCTGGCACGGGACCTGCAACCTGCATTTTATAATATTGCAAAGAATTTCCGCAATCCTCCCTTCAGTAACGACATTACATCTAACCAGGTTGATCGGCTTATGGAGGTTTCTATAAGGCGTACCGACAGGTACAGGAATATGGTAGGAAGGGTATCTGAAGATTCTATCTGGAAAGCTTTCAACACGCCTGTACCAATGGAACTATTCAGCTGGGAAGGGGATATAGATACAATTATGACCCCGTATGACTCGGTGCTTTATTATAAATATTTTGTCAGGTCAGCAATGATGGCAATGGATCCACACACAGGGTATGTCAAGGCATATGTGGGAGGTCCTGACTTCCGGTATTTCAAATATGATGCGGTAAACCAGCAGAGAAAGCAGGTAGGATCAACAATAAAACCCTTCCTGTACACCCTGGCTATGCAGGAGGGTTATTCACCATGCTACGAAGTTGAGAATATACCGCGGGAGTTTGAGGATAATGACACCATATGGTCACCAAGGAGCAGTGGTCCAAAAGAGTATCATGGAAAAATGGTAACACTGAAATGGGGACTGGCAAATTCTGAGAATTATATCTCCGCATGGTTGATGAAGCAGTTTACTCCCCAGGCAGTGGTTGACCTGATGGCCAGGATGGGCATCAACCCCAGATACATCGACCCTGTTAATTCAATATTCCTGGGCACCTCGGTGTTAACCCTTAATGAAATGGTGGGCGCTTTCGGCACTTATTCCAATAAGGGTGTTTTTACCGAACCGTTAGTCGTCAGCAGGATAGAGGACAAGAATGGTAATATTATTTCACAGTTCACACCAAATATAGATGAGGTAATGAGCGAGGAACAGGCATATCTGATGATAAGCCTTCTCCGCGGTGTTGTTGATCAGGGGACAGCCATCAGGCTGAGAATTAAATATGAGCTGGGAGGACAGATAGGTGGTAAAACCGGAACTACCCAGAACCACTCCAACGGCTGGTTCATGGGTGTTACTCCAAACCTTGTGGCAGGTGTATGGACAGGATGGGAAGACCAGGCAATACATTTTGAGGATATGACCCACGGGCAGGGAGCAAATATGGCTTTACCTGTTTTCGGGCTTTTCCTGCAGAAAATATATGCTGACCCTGAACTGGGAATAATGGAAGCTGATGAATTTGATGAGCCCCCCGGTTTTAATATTGAGCTTGATTGTGATAAGGTAAAGAGGCAGAGTCCTTCAAGAGATATTTATGACCTTGAAAGATTTTAGCTATCAGGCAAACAGTTTCTTTATCAGTTCTTCAACCTTTGCAACTTTAACAATATTGATTTTTTCATTTCCGGCTCCTGCCATACGCGAATACTTGGAAACATAAATTTTACTGAAACCCAGCCTGGAGGCTTCATTTATCCTCTGGTCGATATGGCTAACAGGTCTTATCTCACCTGACAGACCTGTTTCGCCGGCAAAGCATGCTGTACGTGCAACCGGTATATCAAGGTTTGAGGATAATACGGCGCTTATTACTGCCATATCTATGGCTGGATCGCTTACTTTGAGTCCGCCGGCAATATTCATAAAAACATCTTTGATGCCCAGCCTGAATCCTGCTCTTTTCTCAAGCACTGCAAGCAGCATGTTAAGTCTGCGGGTATCAAAACCAGTGGAGCTTCTCTGCGGTGTACCGTACACGGCACTGCTCACCAGGGCCTGTGTCTCAATCATAAATGGCCTTATACCATCAATGGTTGCGGCAATGGCTATGCCACTCAGCACTTCTTCATGCTGGCTAATAAACATTTCGGAAGGATTTGATACTTCGCGCAGGCCGGTTGTAAGCATTTCAAAGATCCCAATTTCCGTGGTTGCCCCGAAGCGGTTCTTAACAGCTCTGAGTATACGGTAGATATAATTACTGTCTCCTTCAAACTGCAGCACTACATCTACTATATGCTCCAGTATTTTAGGTCCGGCAAGGCTGCCGTCTTTTGTTATATGGCCTATCAGTATTACCGGTGTTCCTGTCTGCTTGGCATATTTAAGTAACATGGCAGCACACTCCCGTACCTGGCTTATGGTCCCTGCTGATGATTCAAGGTTGGAAGTGCTGATAGTCTGTATACTGTCGATAATTATTATCTGAGGTTTTATTATCCCGGCACTGTTAATTATTTCTTCAAGGGATGTTTCTGAATAGACATAACAGGATTCATTGGTATAACCGAGTCGTCCTGCCCTCAGCTTTATCTGTTCACCACTCTCCTCGCCGGAGACATAGAGTATTTTTTTGTTTTCCAGCTTCATGGCCAGTTGCAGGGCAAGGGTTGATTTTCCCACCCCCGGCTCTCCACCCAGCAATATCAGGGAGCCCGGCACAATGCCTCCTCCCAGTATACGGTCGGTCTCGCCCATACCCGACCTGATGCGATCTTTATCCAGGGCTGAGATATCGTCCAGCAGCTGTGGTCTTATCTGTTCATGGCCGAAAGATACTGATCCCTTTTTCTTTGCCGGTAATATCTCTTCATGGTAGGTATTCCATTCGCCGCACGAATTGCACCTGCCCACCCATTTTGGTGATTCGGCACCACAATTATTACAAACCCATATGGTTTTACTCTTTGCCATCAGTCATACTGTTTTAAATTTTTTTCCTCCTTCCTGTCTTTCCCATGATAATAAAGAACGAGATTGTACCCAGGATAGCAATCAGTATTAGCTGTGACTCATGGGACAGGGTAGCATATACCAGAGCGTCTTTGAGATCAATGTCATAAACAACATTCAGTCCGCGTGAGATTATCCAGTGAAATGCACCAATACCGCCCTGCACAGGTGCGGCCATCCCCAGGCTGCCTATTACAAGAAGAAAGACGGCATCACTGAACTGCAGGTGAGAGGTTGACGGAATGGCATAAAGGATCACCCATGTCATTACAATATAGCATGTCCAGATTATAAGTGTATGGATAATAAACTCAAGTTTATCCTTCATCTTAATGAAAGATTTCAGTCCGCTGATTATACCCTTTAATATATCTCCCATTCTGGCAAGAAGCCTGTTTTTCATTAACCTTTCCCTGTAAATGAAAAACATTGTAATGATAGCTGCCAGAGATAGAATAATGATTATTATAAATGCCGGTGACAGGCCAAATGCCGAGGATATTTTATTGCCCATAGGCTGGAAGATATTGTTCCTGAGGAATGAATCCATTGCAGTGCCTCTCCCCAGTATCATAATAAGCATTATAATAAACATACTTATCAGATCGAATGCCCTTTCGGCAATAACGGTACCGAAGAGACTGTCTGCAGGAATTTTTTCTTTTCTTCCCAGTGCCACACACCTTGTCAGTTCCCCAAGCCGGGGAGCAGCAAAGTTGAACAGGTAGCCTGTCATTAGTGCATGATAAGCTGATGTGAGTCGGGGGGTATATCCCAGTGGCTTTATCATTAATATCCAGCGCTGTGCCCTGCTTATAAATGCCAGTACAGAGGCTGCAAATGCCAGCAGCACCCAGGAGTATGTTGCGTCTTTCAGTTCCCTGAAAACTTCCGAGAGGTTAATATCCCTGAAGGCAATAAACAAGAGTATTATACTGAGGCTTATGAATACCACCAGTTTAATTATCTGCTTAACTCTATCTTTCAATATCAGACAAGTTTGTTTGTATCGGTATCGGGGAAGATTAGTCTGGGTTTGAATTTTTTAGCTTCTTCATAATCTATCGAAGCATACGATATTATGATAATTATATCTCCCACAGCTGCTTTTCTAGCGGCAGGACCATTCAGGCAGATTGCCCCGGATCCCCTTTCTCCTTTTATAACATACGTTTCAAGCCTTTCCCCGTTATTAAGGTTAACGACCTGTACCTTTTCGTTTTCCAGAATATCAGCAGCCTCCATCAGATCCTCATCTATGGATATGCTCCCTACGTACTGAAGGTTGGCTTCAGTAATACTTACTTTGTGAATTTTTGATTTCACTACTTCTATAAACATGACTGCATTTTATTTTTTAGGTAACAAAGTTAATTAACCTTTGTGAATTGGAAAAGAAAACTTAAGATTATCAATTAACCTTACATCACCTGCGTATACTGCAATACATCCGGTATAGTCTTTTCCACTATTTATATCTGTATTGGAAAGTAATGGTTTGAGTTCATCATCATCCACAATCTCAAAGTATTCCACATCAAAACCGTCTGCCCTGTTTATTTCCTCTATAACACTTCTTTTCAACGCTTTAATATCAACTGTCAGTGTCTGTTCACAATATTTCTTCAGTGTCGTGTAAATAATGCCGGCTTTTTCGCGCATTGCGGTCGTAAGCCTTGTATTTCTTGAGCTCATGGCCAGGCCATTGGCTTCCCTGATTATGGGGCAGCCAATAATTTCTGTAAGCAAACCTGTCTGACTGACCATGGTTTTTATCACAGCCAGTTGCTGGAAGTCTTTGCGACCGAAATATGCCCTGCCTGGATTGCATATATCGAAGAGTATTTTTACTATACGAACCACTCCCATAAAATGTCCCGGTCGGTGCTTCCCTTCCATTACTTTATCCAGATGACCCAGATTAACATCAGGTATCTTCTCATCACAATATATATCATCTGCCCCGGGAGTGAAGACTATATCACCGGGACTCATGATGCCTGATAGTATTTCAATGTCGGCATTGACTGTGCGAGGGTATCTGGCCAGATCGTTAGGGTCATTGAACTGGGTTGGGTTAACAAAGATGCTTACTACAGTGATATCATTCTCACCTGTTGATCTGTCAACCAGTGATATATGACCCGCATGCAGGGCTCCCATTGTTGGCACCATACCAATACTTTTACCCTTTTGTGTTGCCAGCTCCCTTTTCAGATCCCCGGTTGTGGTAATATGTTTCATCTTCTGCTGAAAAAAGGTTGATTACCTTGTCAAATTTAGTCAAAAATGCTGAAAATGATAATCTTCATAAATCATTAAGCTGGCAGAGGAATTCCTGTATTGGAATATTTTTGTTATCTTTGCGTTCTGTTATTAATAGGCCAAATGGATAGCAAGAAGGTATTATTCGTTTCACAGGAGATAACCCCTTATTTAACAGAATCGGAAATTTCCAAAATCAGCAGATACCTGCCTCAGGGTATTCAGGAGAAGGGGAAGGAGATAAGGACATTTATGCCACGTTATGGTTGCATCAATGAACGTCGCAACCAGTTGCACGAGGTCATACGTTTGTCAGGAATGAACCTGATAATTGATGACACCGATCACCCGCTTATAATAAAGGTTGCAAGTATACAGGCTGCCAGGATGCAGGTTTATTTTATTGATAATGAAGATTATTTCCAGCGCAAGCATGTGGTCAGGAATTCAAAGGGCGAGGAGTTTTCGGATAATGATGATAGGTCAATATTTTTTACGCGCGGTGTACTCGAAACGGTAAAGAAGCTCAGGTGGGCGCCTGATGTGGTGCACTGCCATGGATGGATGGCCGCACTTGTGCCGCTCTATCTTCGGAAGGTGTATTATGATGATCCGCTTTTTGCTGATGTTAAAATTATTTATTCAGTTTACAATAATGACTTTAAAAAACCGTTCAGGGAATCGTTCACTGATAAACTTATATCTGACGGAATAGATAAAAAACACCTGGACCTTCCGGGCGGGGCTAATTATTATAATATATCCAGGCTTGCCATTGATAATTCAGATGGCATAATTTTTGGTAGCAAGGACATAAATAAGGATGTAGAAAAATATATTAAGTCACAAAACAAGCCTTTACTTGGATACCAGGATGAGGAGGATTATATTGATGCGTATAATGAATTCTATGATAAAATTGTCTGAACATTCAGTTTCTGCAATTGCAATAATAAGAACATTAAGGAAACAAATTCATAACATACTGATACTACTTGCAGCAGTACCTTTATTTATTGTATCATGTGAGGAAGATCCCTCATCCATAGGAGAGGGTATATTGCCTCAGGCTGATTTCGACAGCATAGTGGCCGTTGATACAATGCGTGTTGATATGTATACTCTTTTTACTGACTCTGCAACCTCAATAGTACCACAGACTTCATATCTGGGAAGTGTTCTTGATCCTTATTTCGGTCTTACAAGCTCTGACTTTGTCAGCCAGCTATGGCTTACTATAGGGTGGCCCGGGGAAGGAATCACAAGCATCGATTCGGTTAAAATGTACCTTGATGTAACAGACGTAATGGGCAGCATGCTGGGTAGCGGGTCATTTAATATTTATGAGCTGGGAGAAAAATTATCTGCTGACTCCACTTATCTTGTAGGCACTGATGTACCCGTAAATGAGATCCTGGCTACAGTTGATTTTCCTCCCTTACCTGAAGGTTCTGACAGCCTTCTTACCCTTGATCTGCCTGTTTCTTTCGGCGAATATATTATGAGGGATACATCCATGCTGTTCCTTGGGTCAGATACAATTGACTTCAGGGACTATTTTTACGGCCTTTATTTTGAGTATCCCCAGACCGACAATTACCATATGCTCGAGCTTAATGTCCTGGGCGATAACACATATATAGTGGTTTATTATACCAACGCCGCAGGCAATTCGAAATTTTTTGAATTCCTTATGAATGGAAAATGCTTGAATTATAACAGGTTCTTACATGATTATGAGAGGGCTGACCCGGAGAAGAAAATAAAATACATAAATGAACCCGTTAAGGACACACTTGCTTATATACAGCCCATGGAGGGAGTATATGCAAAACTGGCCATACCCGGCCTTGAGCACATGAGGTCATTGCAGGGAACAATAGCAGTGAATAAAGCCAGGATATACCTGCCGGTTTACCTTAATGAACTTGACTATACCGAGGATATGGTACCTACTACTATACTCGTAAGGTATGACAGTGCGGGTGTAAAAAGGATTGTACCTGATTATCTTGTTGATTCGGATGGCACTTTTCTTGACGGCACATATAATAAAATAACCAATCAATACCAGGTTAATATATCGAATTTTGTTCAGGAGTATATTGAAGGCAGTATTGTTGATCCCGTAATTGAGATTTATTTACCCGAACTGGGTAACCAGAACCTGATAGTTAAAGCTAACAGGGAAAGTGAAGATGCCGTAAGGTTTGAACTTACTTTTACTGTTCTGAACTAATCCGGGTAGTTATCTTTTAATATATTGTTCCTCGTAGTATTTCTCATACTCTCCTGAGATAACACTCAGCAACCATTCTTCATTATTCAGGTACCAGTCAATTGTTTTGCCCAGTCCTTCCCTGAAGTTGTGTGCAGGAGCCCATCCCAGTTCATTCATTATTTTAGAGGAGTCTATGGCATATCGCTTATCATGACCGGCACGGTCCTTCACAAAGGTGATTAACTTTGCTGATACTCCTGTCTGCCTTTCCAGCTTTTGGTCCATAAGGTCACAGAGCAGTTGTATAAGGTCGATATTACGCCATTCATTATTTCCCCCAATATTATATGTTTCACCCTGCACTCCCCTGTGGAAAATAAGGTCAACGGCTGCTGCATGGTCCTCAACGTAGAGCCAGTCCCTAATATTTTCACCCTTACCGTAAACCGGTACTTCCTTTCCGTTCTTTATATTATTGATGGCCAGAGGTATAAGCTTCTCGGGGAACTGGTTAGGGCCGTAATTGTTTGAACAGTTGCTAAGCACGACCGGTATACCATAGGTATTATAATATGCACGCACAAAATGATCTGATCCAGCCTTGGATGCAGAATATGGACTACGGGGCTTATAGGATGTCTTTTCAGTGAATAGTCCTTCAGAACCGAGTGAGCCATATACTTCGTCGGTTGAGATATGGTAAAATATTTTACCTGTGGTATCATTCCATATATTCCTTGAGGCGTTCAGCAGGTTAACCGTACCTATTATATTGGTATATACAAATTCCATCGGAGATGAAATTGACCGGTCGACATGCGACTCAGCCGCAAGGTGTATTACACCGTCAAATTTATATTTATCGAACAGGGATCTTACTTCATCTTCACTGACAATATCTGTTTTCTCAAACCTGTAATTATCAGCATTTTCGATATCAGCAAGGTTCTGAAGATTACCTGCATACGTAAGCTTATCGGCGTTGACCACCAGGTATGACGGATAATTCTTCACTAAGCGCCTTACGACGTGCGAGCCGATAAACCCGGCCCCACCTGTTACAAGCACTGTTCTTTTCATATTTATGCAGGCTGCAATATGTAATTATTTCATTTTACGATAGTTCAGCTCCCAGTTCCAGGCCGATTTCATGGCATCATCGAGGGTATAATATGTTGACCAGCCCATTTCCTTATTTGCCAGTGAAGGATCAGCCCAAATTTTTTCAATATCTCCAGGTCTCCTGTCCACAACCCTGTATTTCAGCTTTTCACCTGATACCCTCTCAAAGGATTTTATTGCTTCAAAGACTGACACACCTTCTCCCGTACCGAGATTAAATACTTCATAGTTCTTTTTGTTTTTCCCTTCCAGCATTCTTTTGAGGGCTACAACGTGTGCCTTTGCCAGGTCGACGACGTGAAGGTAATCGCGAATGCATGATCCATCGGGAGTATTATAATCATCGCCAAAAACTTTCAATTCATCCCGTATGCCTGCAGCTGTCTGTGTTATAAATGGTACCAGGTTTTCCGGCACCCCGATGGGCAGCTCCCCTATGTTTGATGATGGGTGTGCTCCAATGGGGTTGAAATACCTGAGCGATATTGCCTTGAGTTCCTTACATGATTTCAGGGTATCCCTAATTATTTCTTCTCCTATCTGTTTTGTATTACCATAGGGAGAAACAGCTTCCTGCACCGGGGCGTCTTCTGAAACAGGTAATTTGTCTGGTTGCCCGTACACAGTACATGATGAAGAAAATACCATTGAAGGGATGTGGTAGTTCTGCATACTGGTCATCAGGTTTAACAATGACACCAGGTTGTTGTGATAATAAAGCAAGGGTTTTTCCACAGATTCACCCACTGCTTTATATGCTGCAAAGTGTATTATTGATTCAATATCGGGGTTAAGAGAGAAGAACGCCCTGAGCTTTTCATGGTCGCACAGGTCAATTTGCTCAAATACAGGCTTTTTGCCAGTAATGCGTTCAATACCACCAAGTACTTTGATATCCGAGTTTGCAAGGTTATCAATGATGAATACTTCAAATCCCTCATTCTGCAGTTCGACAACTGTATGAGACCCTATATACCCTGTTCCTCCCGTTACAAGTACTTTCTTTTTCATATCTACAGGCTCCAGTAAGTAAGATTATTTATTTTTCCCCTGTATATTCCCTTAATATCGACCACTATTCCATTATCATCGAGAAGGTTAGCAAAATACTCTTCATCAAGGTCAAGATACGGGGCATGATTGACTGCAACAATAACCGAATCATATTTACCTTCGGGATTATCTTTCAGATCAAGGCCGTATTCTTTATTAACTTCTGCCTGGTCAGCGAAGGGATCGATGACATCAACAATACACCCAAAATCGACCAGTTCATCAATGACATCTATAACTTTTGAGTTCCTGATGTCTGTAACATTTTCCTTGAATGTCATTCCCATTACGAGCACCCTTGCTCCTTTAGGGCTTTTGGCTGCGGATATAATTTTTTTTACGGTTTGTTTTCCCACGTATCCTCCCATACTGTCATTCACAAAACGTCCTGAATCGACCATCTGGGGGTGGTAGCCCAGTTCTTTGGCTTTATAGGAAAGGTAATAGGGATCAACTCCAATACAATGTCCACCAACAAGTCCGGGAAAGAACCTGAGGAAGTTCCATTTTGTTCCTGCTGCTTCCAGCACCTCATATGTGTTGATGCCCATCCTGTTAAATATTATTGACAGTTCATTCATGAAAGCGATATTGATATCCCTCTGGGTATTCTCAATAATTTTAGCAGCTTCGGCCACTTTTATTGAACTTGCCCTGTGAACCCCGGCATCGATTATCATTTCGTATGTGAGTGCTATTTCCTCGGACGATTCTTCATCACAGCCACTGGTAACCTTTACTATAGAGGTGAGGGTATGCAATTTATCACCGGGATTTATCCTTTCAGGTGAAAAACCGGCTTTGAAATCGTTACGGTAATTCAGGGAAGAGAATTTTTCAAGTACCGGTACACAATCTTCTTCCGTGCATCCCGGGTATACTGTTGACTCATAAATTACGTAGTCACCTTTTTTCAGTATTTTGCCTACTGTTTCCGATGCTGCCATTACAGGCCTAAGGTCAGGAAGATTATGTTTATCGGTAGGTGTTGGTACAGCTATTATATGGAAGGAAGCCTCCCTGAGGTCTTCGGGATCGGTTGTGAAATGAATGCTAATGTCCTTAAAGGCCTCATCCGGAACTTCTTCATTAGGATCAACTCCTTTTTTCATGCTTTCGACCCTGTCGGCACGTATATCAAAAGCTACCACATCGATTTTCCTGGCAAATTCCAGGGCTATTGGCAGACCAACATATCCAAGTCCGATTACTGATAGTTTGGTTTTTCTTTCTACTAGTTCTCTGTACATGTTTATCGTTTATTATTTTATTATTTTATAGGCAAAAGGGTGTATATCTCCCTGCCTTGTAGCTGATTTACTGTTACGTATCTCATATACTGTCTGAACGGAATTAATGGCATCATCCAACCCATACCCTTTTCCACCAAGTATATGCTTGTATGTTTCGGTGTGAAGGTCAGTGAATCCTCCGCTGAATTCAATCTGGTTGTCTTCAATGAGTATTGAACGATATGTTCGCTGTCCTTTTTTCTTAATTTCTTCGGGGAGGTCATTATAATCAATACTCAGGAACCACCTTACCCTGGCATTTTCCAGTTCAAGGTATCCTGCAGCCTTATCCTCTTCGAGCAGGTGAACATGATTATTTTGTACTGCACCAAAAACCCAGCTGAGCATATCAAAAAAGTGAATACCTATATTTGTAGCCACTCCTCCTGATTTATGAATATCTCCTTTCCATGAAAATTTATACCAGTTACCCCTGCTTGTGATATAGGTCAGGTCAACATCATGCTTGCTGTTGCTTTTTTCATTAATTATTTTTTCCCTGAGTGCAATTACTGAAGGGTGCAGCCTGAGCTGCAGCACAGTATATACTTTCTTTCCCGTTTCCTTCTCTATTTCCTGAAGTGCTTCAATATTCCAGGGATTAAGAACAATTGGTTTTTCGCAAATAGCATCAGCCTGGTGCCTGAGGGCAAACCGTATATGTGAGTCATGAAGGAAGTTGGGTGAACAGATACTTACATAATCAACCTTTATGCCTGATCTCTTAAGCATTTCAAAATGACGGTCGAAGCGTTCAAATTCTACAAAAAAATCGCTGTCGGGGAAATAGCGATCAATAATGCCCACGCTGTCGAAGGGGTCGAGGCTTGCAAGTAGTGTGTTGCCGGTTTTTTTTATTGCCTCGAGGTGACGTACAGCAATATAGCCTGCCACTCCAATAAGACCAAAATTATTTGATTTCACACTCATGGGGTCTTCGATAAAAATTACGTAAAACTACTCAATAATTTTAGAAACTTCGTCCCCCGAACGCCTGTATTTCTCACCGCTCTCGGGGCACAGGGCAATATTTTCATCATTAAACTCCAGCCTGTGGCCATATTCGCTCATCCAGCCGACATGCCTTGCCGGATTGCCTATAACAAGTGAATAGGGTTTGACTTCCCTGGTAACTACAGCACCGGCTCCAATAAATGCATATTTACCTATATTATTACCACATATTATTGTGGCATTTGCTCCTATACTTGCCCCCTTACCCACGATGGTCTTTACGTACTGGTCGCGCCTCACCACTGCACTCCTGGGGTTGACTATATTGGTAAAAACCATCGAAGGGCCCAGAAATACGTCATCTTCACAAATAACTCCCGTATATATTGAAACATTATTCTGTACCTTGACATTATTACCAAGAGTAACCTCAGGTGAAATTACCACGTTTTGTCCCAGGTTGCATTTTTCTCCCAGTACAGCTCCTTCCATTATATGGGTAAAATGCCATATGCGGCATCCTTTACCTATTTTGCAGCCTTTGTCTATAACTGCTGTTTCGTGTGCAAAATATTCTTCCATGTTCTGTTATTCTTCAAAAAACCTGTAAATATTATCACATATATACTGTAACTGGTCAATAGTCATCTCCGTATGCATGGGTAGTGACAGTACGCAGCTGCAGAGTGAATTGGTTACCGGGAAATCATCATCTTTCATATCCGGATTGCTGTATGCTTTTTGCCGGTGCATTGGAACAGGGTAATATACCATTGAGGGTATATCCTTTCCTGAAAGGTATGTCCGGAGCCTGTCCCTGTACACTGGTTCAGTTTTAATGGTATACTGGTGAAAAATATGGGTTGACTTGTCCGACCTTAAAGGTGATTCTATCCAGGGAGCACGGCTTAACTGCCTGTCATAGAAAGAAGCAGCATTTCTGCGGGCATGATTATATTCATCAAGATACTTCAGCTTGATCCTTAATACTGCAGCTTGAATTGAGTCAAGTCTTGAATTCACACCAACATCATCATGGTAGTATTTTCTTGTACTGCCATGGTTGGTAATGCTTCGCATGAGTTTTGCCAGGCGGTCATCGTTGGTGAAAATTGCTCCACCGTCGCCATAACAACCCAGGTTTTTTGATGGGAAGAAGGATGTACAGCCGATATCACCCATTGTGCCTGCTTTCTGTCTCTTCCCGTCTGAAAAAATATATTCCGTTCCCATGGCCTGTGCTGCATCTTCAACAATATATAGCTTATGTTTACTGGCTATTTTAAGGATTTCTTCCATGTCGGCTGACTGGCCGAAGAGATGAACAGGTATAATCGCCTTCGTTTTAGGGCTGATAGCTTTTTCGATTGCTTCAGGTGATATATTGAAGGTATCCGGTTCGGGGTCTACGAAGACAGGTTTAAGCCCCAGCAGTGAAATTACTTCCACTGTGGCAATGAAAGTGAAATCAGTTGAAATTACCTCGTCACCCGGTTTCAGGTCCAGTGCCATCAATGCCACCTGCAGGGCATCAGTCCCGTTGGCGCAGCTAATTACATGACTGACACCAAGGTAAGATGCAAGCTCTTCTTCGAAAGCAGTCACTTCAGGTCCTCTGATAAAAGCTGAAGAATCCAGTACTGACTGTATGGCTGAATCTATTTCAGTTTTTATTCTATCATATTGACCTTTAAGGTCGACCATTTTCAATTCTTTCATTTCAATCCTTATTTTCAGAGATAGGAGAAGCGAAGATAATATTTTTGATTGCTTGGATGAAATAATTATTCAAAGACTTTTACTATTTTTGTGTCATACAGAGGAGATATTTTATGAAAGACCTTAGCCCGTTTATAAGAGAACTGTTGTTCGAAAATGATTGTGTGATACTGCCAGGTTTTGGGGGATTTATCGGCAATTACACTCCTGCCCGGATAGACAGGGAAAGCAATATTTTTCACCCACCTGTTAAATCTATATCTTTTAACAGCAAGCTTGAGCATAATGATGGATTACTTATAGGCAGGATATCACAAAAGAAAGATATGGGTTATCCTGATGCCAGGCAATTTGTAGAGGATTATATCAAGGGACTCAGAAGTAAGCTTGAAAAGGGTGAACGCGTACACCTGGATGACATTGGTCATTTTCAGCTTAATGGTGAAGGCAGTATACAGTTTGAGCCCGACAACAGTGTAAACTATCTCCTGGATTCATATGGCCTGTCAGCCTTTACCCGTGAGCCTGTTGAGGATTATGATATCTCAAAAGCAATTGTACGGCATCGTGAGAAGGATCCCATTGTTATTGCGAACCGCCGCAGGATGGTCTGGAGGGCTGCAATAGCCATACCCTTTGTTCTCGCACTGGTAATCGTTCCCCTAAAGACCGACCTCTTCAGGTCAGAAGCCGGTCTTAATCCACTGGCCAAAGTTGAATTTGAGGAAATACAATCAGCACAGGAAGCCCTTTTCAGGGAAATGGAAGAAAAAAATAGTGAGAGCACAATCAAAGTTGTTTCTGACCGGGTTGCTCCCGGTGATGAAAAAAGCTACATAAAAGATCAGGACACCTCACAGCTCAAAGAATCTGGAGAAGAACAGGTTATTAAAGAACAGGCTATCGCTAATACCGGGGATGGTATTTATTACCTTGTAGTAGGAAGCTTCAGGGATGATGTTAATGCAAGCCGGCTATTACGTGAATTGTCTGATCAGGGATATAACGCTGAGCTGATAAGGTCTGCTAATGGTTATTACCGCGTCTCTGCCGATTCTTTCCGTTCCATACAGGAAGCCAAAGATGTACGCTCCAGGATTGGTGATCTTTTCCCGGGGATATGGATCTGGAAGCAATAATAATTACCTTATCCTACTACCTTTTTTTGTGTCCTCAGGGGGTGAAATAAATACCAGCCTGCCATCATCCTCCTCGGCCATCAGTATCATTCCCTGTGATTCAATCCCTTTTATCTTTCTTGGTTCAAGATTAACAAGCACCGATACCTGCTTTCCCTTAATAGCTGACGGATCAAAGTATTCAGCTATGCCTGCAACAACAGTTCTTTTATCTATCCCTGTATCCAGCGTAAGCTGAAGTAGTTTCTTTGTTTTTGGTACTTTAACGGCCTCAATGATGGTAGCCGTTCTAATATCCAGCTTCGTAAAATCTTCAAAACTAATATTCTCTTTCACGGGTTCCTCCTCTTTTACGCCATTATCATTATGTTTTTTTGTTTCCAGCAGTTTATTAACCTGTTTTTCAATCTCTTCATCTTCAATCTTCCTGAAAAGCAGACCCGGTTTGTTTATTTTATGACCGGGTTTAAGAAGATCATCACTGCCTGCCATGTCCCATTTAAGCTTTTCTATATTAAGCCATTCCCTCAGTCTGGCTGTAGAGAAAGGAAGGAAGGGATCGAGCAGAATAGTCAGGTTTGCTGTAATCTGCAGTGAAATATTAAGGATAGTCTTAACCCTTTCCCTGTCGGTTTTAATAACTATCCACGGCTCAGTGTCAGCAAGATATTTGTTTCCCAGCCTTGCCATGTTCATGGCCTCCCTAAGTGATTCCCTGAAACGGAAGGCATCCAGTGATTCAGCCACTTTTCTTTTCATTCCACTCATCTCTGACAGTACTTCCCTGTCATAATCATCCAGAACTGATAATTCCGGTACTTCGCCGTCAAAATATTTATGAGTTAATACCAGTGACCTGTTGACAAAATTACCCAGTATTGCTACCAGCTCATTATTATTCCTCGCCTGGAACTCTTTCCAGGTAAAATCATTGTCTTTTGTTTCAGGTGCACTGGCACAAAGGGCATATCTCAGCACATCCTGCTCACCGGGAAATTCTTCCAGGTATTCATGTAACCAGACAGCCCAGTTACGGGATGTGGAGATCTTATCATTTTCGAGATTAAGAAACTCATTAGCCGGCACATTTTCAGGTAATATATATGAGCCTTCGGCTTTGAGCATTACCGGGAATATTATACAGTGAAATACTATATTGTCCTTCCCGATGAAATGTATCATACTTGTCCCGGGATCTTTCCAGTATTTTTCCCAGTCGCCTGTAAGCTCGCGGGTTGCCGAGATGTATCCTATGGGAGCATCAAACCATACGTACAGCACTTTACCTTCTGCATTATCGACGGGAACAGGCACGCCCCAGTCGAGATCCCTGCTGACAGCCCTGGGCTGCAGGCCATGGTCAAGCCATGATTTACATTGCCCGTAAACATTGGGTTTCCATTCCTTATGCTCCTCAAGAATCCATTTTCTCAGCCATCCCTCATACCTGTCAAGAGGCAGGTACCAGTGCTTTGTCTTCTTCATCACAGGTAAGGTGCCGCTGACCATCGAGCGGGGCTTGATAAGCTCAGTGGGGCTTAATGAAGTGCCGCAGTTTTCACACTGGTCACCATAGGCAGAATCGTATCCGCAATGAGGGCAGGTGCCGGTTATATATCGGTCGGCCAGGAAACATTTGGCTTCATTATCATAATACTGATCGGTCGATTTCTCAATGAATTCGCCTTTTTTGTACAGGGTACTGAAAAAGTCTGATGCCGTTTCGTAGTGTATTTTATTACTGGTTCTGGAATATATATCGAAATCTATACCGAAATCTTTAAAAGCCTTTTTATTCAGCTGGTGGTAGTGGTCTACAATCTCCTGGGGTGTAACGCCTTCTTTGCGCGCCTTAAGGGTTATAGGTACACCATGTTCATCAGATCCGCATATGGAGATAACATCCTCACCTTTAATCCTGAGGTACCTTGTATATATATCACAGGGAACATAAACCCCTGCAAGATGCCCAATATGTATCGGGCCGTTGGCATATGGTAATGCTGAAGTAATCAGGTGTCTTTCAGGCTTCTTCATTCTGTCTTAAACTGTTTTGTATCGGAATGGGACAAAGATAAAAAATTAATGGAATGATGGAATGATGGAATGATGGATTAATGATAATAAGACCAACACTCCAGTATTCCATCACTCCAATATTAAACTTATCTTTGCTATATGATTAAAAAAATGATCACACCACCTGCATTGAAGAAAGGGGACAGGGTAGCCGTGGTTGCTCCTGCCGGGTTTGTGAACAAGGACGATATTGAGAAGGCCATTGCAATAATCGAATCATGGGGACTTAAAGTATCACGTGGTGAGCACCTGTATAAACAGCATGGAATATTTGCCGGGGACGATTCACAACGACTCTATGATCTGCAGGAAGCACTTGATGATCCATGGATAAAAGCTGTGATATGTGCCAGGGGGGGATACGGAATGTCGAGGATAATAGATAATATTGATTTCCGGGCCTTTACCTTAGATCCCAAATGGATAGTGGGATACAGTGACATAACAGTCCTCCATCTTATCGTTAACTGTAATACAGGAGTAAGTACTGTGCATGGAGAGATGCCTCTTAATTACCATAAGAATAATGCTTCTTCCGTTAGCCTGGATACATTGCGCAAGGTGCTTTTCCAGGGAGCACGGGATTATGACTGGGAGACAGTACCGATGAGGGAAGGGCAGGCAGAGGGCATTTTAACAGGCGGAAACCTGTCGCTGATAACTAATCTTATGGGCACAGGTATAAAAGACTGCCTGAGAGAAAAGATTCTATTTATCGAAGAATGTGATGAGTATATTTATGCATTTGACAGGATGATAAGGGGACTTTCTCTTGCTGGCATTCTGAAGGACATCAAGGGATTAATAATAGGAGGTTTAACAGATATGAAGGAGTTAGAGGTGAAATATTCCACAGATATACGGGATATAGTTATGGCAAATGTCAGGGACTATTCCTATCCGCTTGCTTTCGGTTTTCCGGCAGGTCATATTAACGACAACAGGGCACTTGTACTGGGTGCTGCTGTCAGTTTTAAAGTGTCAGGAAATATCGCCAGTCTTAAATATGGATAGCCTCAGAATGCCGCCAGCAGCAGGTTAATGTCTTTAGACAGGAGGTTAAATTTCTGTCCAAGTGTTTCATTGGTAAGTATTCCCTTGTATACATAAACACCGTTGGTAAGTCCTGAATTGCTTTTAAGCAACATGTCGAGACCACCCTGGTCAGCCATCTCCTGTATAAGGGGTGTAAACACATTACTTAATGCTATTGATGCTGTTCTGGCCACTCTTGAGGGCAGGTTCCACGCTGCAAAGTGTATCACACCATGTTTTTGATAAACCGGGTCCTTAAGATCCCGGCATTCCATTGTTTCAATACATCCGCCCCTGTCAATGCTAAGGTCGATAAGGAAGGATCCTTTTTTCATTTTCCTGACCATGTCTTCTGTAATATGGTACCATGGTCTGAGGTCCTCTATCTCTATTGCTCCTATAAGCACATCGGCTGATTTAAGAGCTTTATGGAGAACCTGGGGATGGTATACGGATGTTTGAAGCCTCTGTCCCAGTAATGACTGGAATCTTCTCAGTTTGTGAACGGAGTTATCAAATATCTTCACCTCAGCTCCGAGCCCAAGGGCAGCCCTTGCAGCATATTCCCCTGCAGTGCCGGCACCTATTATTATCACCTCAGTTGGTGTTACTCCTGAAATACCACCAAGCATGACACCCTTGCCCCCGTACTTATTGCTTAGATATTCCGAAGCAATTAATACGGCAGTGACACCACTGATTTCACTCATCGATTCTACAACAGGAAATTCATCATTCCTGTCCCTTATCCTTTCAAAGGCCACAGCGGTAATATTTTTCTGCATCATACCGGTAAGGGTAGATTTGGTTTGTTTAAGGACTTTAAGGAATGACAATACTGTAGTCCTGTCACGCAGTTTTTCAACTTCTTTAGCAGAGAAGGGAGCAACCTTAATTATAAGATCACAGTTAAAAACCTCCTCACCTGTCTTTGTTATCTGTGCACCGTTCTCACTGTAGTCCTTGTCAGAGAAGTTGGCTCCTTTTCCTGAACCTTCCTGGACATATACCTGGTTGCCTGCTTCAACCAGTATATTAACTGCTTCGGGTGTAAGCGGAACACGCTTTTCATTCTCATCTGATTCACGCGGGACTCCTATACTCAATTTTTTCTTCTTCAGACCTGTTTCGAGTAGCTCCTCCTGTGGCATAAGGGCTGTACTGGAAATATATTTTTCCTTTTTTTGGTTTTCCTGCATATAACGGTCTTTATTTAATGCAACCAAAGTTAAAAAAATAATTGATCTGTAGCAATAAATAATAGGCTGAGGCAGAGGCTGTCTAGCCGGGCAATTTGACCACACGACTGTGGTCAGGGTTTACGCTTATATATACCTTCAGGGTTTCAGGTGGTAATAAGGATTCTACTCTTTCCGGCCATTCCATGAAGCATTTATTCCCGGAATCAATATATTCCTCGAAGCCAAAATCAAAAACTTCAGTGCTTGTTTTTATGCGAAAGAAATCAAAATGATAAATTGTATCTCCATCAGCCGTATTATACACATTAACAAGTGTGAAACTGGGGCTCGTGACAGTATCAATGCTCCCCAGTTTTTTACATATGGCCTTTATGAGGGTTGTTTTACCGGCTCCCAGCGAACCATAAAAAGCAAAAATATTGCTTCCTGCAGTGTGTTTGATAAATTCCTCTGCGGCCCGGTCAAGCTGGTCAGTATTTTCAATTGTAATATGCATTAATCTTCGGGAAATTAGTTTATGCCACTCTGCAAATATAATTGGTTTTTCGGGGAATGATGGATATGCCGGTTGCTGGATTTATAATCACTTTGGTTCAAGTACAGCCACGGGAATCAACATTTCATTCATTGATATACCGCCATGCTGAAAGGTGTTCCTGAAATATTTTACGAAATGGTTATAATTATTGGGATAGACCAGGTAGTCGTAGTTACGTGCAAAAATATACCTTGAGGAGATATTTGATTTTGGAAGACCTGCCCTGTGCGGTTCTGTAATCTCAAATACTTCAGATGATCTGTAATCCAGGTTTCTACCCAGTTTATATCTCAGGTTTGCTGATGTATTCCTGTCTCCTGTAACTTTCAGGGGGTTATTTACCTTAACAGTACCATGGTCGGTACTTATTATTATCCTTACTTTTTCAGAGCTAAGATATTTGAGCAATTCAAAAAGGGGTGAATGTACAAACCAGGAGTGGGTTAGCGACCTGTATGCGGGCTCATCACCGGCAAGGTCCCTGATAATATCTATCTCTGTTCGTGCATGGGAGATAAGGTCAACCATATTATATACCAGGGCATTAATATCGTAAACAAAAAGATCGGAAAGAGTTTCATTAATTTTCTTACCTGCTGCATTACTGTTTACCTTGTTATATTTGCACCTGATATCGAGAGACAGGCGCGACAGTTGTTTTTTAAGCAGCTCACCCTCATGCTGGTTTTTGCCTTCATCTTCATCGTCGTATACCCACAATTCAGGGTAATACCTCTGGATTTCTGATGGCAGAAGCCCACTGAATACAGAATTCCTCGAATACTGTGTTGCCGTAGGGAGAATACTGAAGTATATAGAATCATCAATAATACTGTACATTGATGTAAGCTCTTCTGATATTGTTTTCCAGTGATCGTACCGGAGGTTATCAATAATTATAAAGAACAGCTTATTCGTTTTATCCAGATGCGGAAATACTTTTTCCCTCATCAAGGTATGACTCATCAGTGGCTTATCTCCATTATTGCCTATCCATGAAAGGTAATTTAAGGAGACAAAACGGGAAAAGGCATTGTTTGCTTCCTGTTCCTGCATCAGGTATATGTCCCTTAGATTTGCGTCAGTGGTTTTATCTAACTGGATGTCCCAGTAGACCAGTTTTTTATATATATCAGTCCATTTTCCTGGTGTGTCAGCCTCATTTATCAGCTGCCTTATCTTACTGAATTCACTCTGGTATCCACTCGTTGTTTTTTCGGTCACTATCCTGCGGCTGTCGGTATTTTTTTTCAGGCACAGTAGTATCTGGTTCGGTTTTACAGGTTTTATCAGGAAATCGGCAATGTGTGATCCTATTGCATCATCCATGATATTTTCCTCCTCGCTTTTGGTTATCATCACAACGGGGACGGTGGGTCTTATCTGCTTTATCTGTTTCAGGGTATCTATACCGCTCATTCCCGGCATATTCTCGTCGAGGAAAATGATATCGTAGTTGTTGGCACTTACCAGGTCAATGGTATCGTTACCGTTTGAGCATGTTTCAACCTCATAACCTTTTTCCGTCAGGAAAATGATATGGGGCTTCAATATCTCAATTTCATCATCGGTCCAGAGAATTCGTATTTTTCTCATAGCTTGAATAAATAAAATACCTGTACAAAGGTATATTACTTAAGGTAGTTTTCCCTGAAAAAGAGATAATATCTGTCGGGATTCCTGTCAGTCAGAAGACTGTTGTAGTTTGATGAGCTTATAATGAAAGAAAGTATCTCATCCTGCCCCGTGGTCCTGAGTATATCCGAAGGTTTAAAATTGTTGTAATATTCCATAGCGGTCTCAATGTCATCAAAGAGCCCTACAGCTATCATAATGTATTCATTATGTACAAGTTCGCCACGCGTATTATAATTATCATTGGTGTAATTATCAATATTATAGTTAATTACATCAAAAGTCAGTCTGTTCATATCGAGAGTTTCATCTTTCAGTATTATAACGAATCTGAAAGGTGCTGTATTAAGAGTGTCATACAGTTGCACAGCTTTTTCAATATCTTCCTCGATCTTCAGTTCGGGCACTTCACTATCGAGGTAGGCTATCATTTCCGACGCCCTGCCTGCTTCATCTGTTCCGGGATACTGTAAGGTTATTTTTACCAGTTCACCCCTGAGTTCTCTTTCGCTTACAGCGGGAGCCATGGCATATGCTTTAAGCAGCATGAATTTAGGCAGTAATTCTGAATCGGGGAATTCCTCTTCTGCATTACCACATATCTGAATCACCTTTGCTGAATTCCCGCTTTTCCATTCAGTGAAAGCTTCATTGTATATCTCCTCTGCCCTGTTTTCAATTTTAATTCTTGATTCCAGGTACCCCGGATCGGATAATATTTTTGCGTATTCACTATCGGGGTATTTTTCCAGTAGCTGCTGCCTGTATGTATTGGCCAATTGCAGATCATCATTTTCATTCAGCCTGTACATGTTATACAGTGCTTCGGGCAGCCTGTAATTATCAGGGAACCTGTTAATAAAACTCCTGTATGCCTCGTTTGCCTTTTCACGGTCATTGAATTTCTCCTTATATACGCGTGCTGAATTATAGAGTGCGTCGGCTATCATAGCATCGGATACGGCAATGAGGGAATCACTCAGAGGAAGGTTTCTCAGGTAATATTCTTTTGATTTAATATCCGTTTCAGGATCCACATTTTCTTGTAGCTGATCCTGATCCCCATCAAGGGAGCTGCTTATAGCACCTGTCGTGGATTTATTCAGTCGCCGCCAGTTATCTTCCAGGTTCCTGTCGCCCCATCTGTTCCTGAATTCAGTCCTTCCGAAAGTAAGAGATGACTGGTTATAGAAATACCACTGTGCGCCGGCATCATCAGTCCTTTCCCTGAATCTTCTCTGGCTCTCATAAAATTCACCCATATTGTACCTGTCGTCCACAGCCCTGCTGGCCAGCCTTTCTTCTTCCTCTATATTCCTAATGATACCATTTATAATATTATCGATTTCGGAAGTACTGAGTGAGGCAATATGCTGCAGACTATCCTGAGTACTGATGATATCAAGGTATGATACAAGTTCATTCAGGTTAATAGATCTTTCATAATAATCATCATAGCCAGGATAATCCCTTTCAAGGAAAATGACAGCGCTGTCAAAGTACATCTGTGACACAAGGTAATCAGGTTTTTCGAAGTAATGCTCAGCAAGCATGAGGTAAGCTCTTCCTTTCTGGTTGCTGTTTGTTGTACTGGCAGAGGCCGACTGTTTATAATATTCAATGGCTTCCTCCGTATTACCTTCACGCATTGAGAGGCTACCGTGGGCAAAATATATCTGGTCGCGGTATTCCTTGTTCTTTGCATCCCTCAGAAGTTTATTCAGTTCTTTTCTTATATCCTTAATATCCCCTGATTCAACATCAAATACCCCGGCCTGGCTTATCCTGGCATTAAATTCCATTTCGTAGGGAGGATTAAGCCTGAGTACTTCCTTATAATATCTTGTAGCCAGTTCACCATTTCCCGTTTCTTCATATAGTCTGGCAAGTATGTAGGCAGGCCTGTTTTTATCTTTTTTGGCTGATATATTATCCAGGGCTTCAGTTAGTGGTTCAATTGCTCTTTCATACCTGTTCTGCCTTATATTCATATCGGCAAGGGTGAGATAATATTCTGCCTTTGCCTGGTCAGTCAATAACTGAGGGTTCATCTCAGTCAGGAGCCTGTTGGCTTCAGCGTAGTTCCCCAGTTCGACAGATGTCCTGGCTAACCATATATTTGACATGGCACGCATTTCCTCATCGTGTGTCTCACGTATATTATGAAGAAAAGTGATCCTTGCATTGTTAAAATCATGTTTCATCAGGTAGGCTTTACCCATCAGCAGGTAGCTGTCGTCGACCCATTCATTATATTCCTTACGGTCATAAAATTCCTTCTCTTTATCACTCAGCTTTTCATTATTATCCATTTCAGGTTTTGCTGTCATCGAATGCAGGCTGATCAGTTTTGATGTTTTTTGTATCACCCTGTCCATATCACCGGTGGCTGTCCTTGCAGCACTCTCATCGCTGTACTCAAAAACAGGTATCAGTGTTAAATAATCATCTTTATAGGCTTCTTTAATCCTGTTCATTCCTTCCCGGTATGATTCAATGGCATTAAAATAGATATTGTAATTAGAGGTAAGGTTATGATAAAAGCGACTCAGGCTTGTGTTTTTTTCAACGGAGCAAGAGGCTACCGTAAGGACGGCAGCCAGCATAATAAGAACCTTATTTGACTTAAGATATTTTCCCAAATCAACTAGTTTATTGTATTAACTGTCAAAGTTGGCAAATAGTATATTTACAGCTATTAATTTGACAAAGACAGGCTTAGACAGCAACCACACCTGCTATCTCCGGTACTTCTTTTAAAATAGCCTGTTCAACTCCACCCTTAAGTGTCTGCATACGGAAAGGGCATCCATGACATGCCCCTGTCAGTCTTACTTTAACCATAAGGTCATCCGTAATTTCAACAAACTCGATATCACCACCGTCAGCCTGCAGGTAAGGCCTGAATTTTTCCAGTGTTTCTTTCACCCTTTTTTTCAGGCTTTCCAATTTAATTTCTTCCATATTCTTTAATGATTAACCTGTACTTTTTGTGTTGGTCCCTGTTTACTGTTACGCTCTTCTGTTGCAGCAACAAGTTCGAGTGCCAGTTTTTCAAAGGCCTTTCCTGTTGCATCATCCTTCAGGGCAACGGGTATGCCACTGTCGCCGCTTTCGCAGATACCCTCAATAACAGGTATTTGTCCCAGCAAAGGCACGCTCATATCTTCCGCAAGTTTCTTACATCCTTCCTTACCGAATATAAAATATTTATTATCGGGAAGCTCAGCGGGAGTGAACCATGACATATTTTCCACCAAACCCAGCACCGGAACGTCTATCTTTTCATTCCGGAACATTGATATTCCCTTTATTGCGTCTGCCAGTGCAACTTTTTGCGGTGTAGACACAATAACTACACCCGTTACGCTCACTTCCTGGACAAGTGTGAGATGAATATCGCTTGTTCCCGGGGGAAGGTCGACTATAAGAAAATCAAGATCACCCCAGTCACCCTGTCCGAGCATCTGCTTTAAAAAATTTGATGCCATGGGTCCACGCCACACCACTGCATCATTTTGAGATATAAAGTATCCCACTGACAATACCTTCACTCCGTATTTTGTTATAGGTATAACCACCTCTTTTTCACCGTCTCTTCTAACCCCCGGTCTTTCATTTTCTGTATCCAGCATTTTTGGAGCTGACGGACCAAAAATATCGGCATCAAGTAGTCCTGTTGAATAACCCTGCCGTGCCAGTGCAACAGCGGTATTTACTGCTATAGTAGATTTACCCACGCCACCTTTGCCTGAAGCAATAGCTATAATATTCTTTACTCCCGGGACAAGATCCGGCTCCAGTTTTTTTGCCTGTACGCGTGGTTCAGGACCCTTTATATTGATCGAAGAAATTACAGTATCCGGTCCGAATTCATCTTTCAGAGCCTGTACACATGCATGCTTCAGTGATGATGCCACCGGATCTTTCTGCTTCTCTGTCTTCAATATGATTATTATCCCTTCTTCAGTATGTTCGGCTTTCTCAACCATACCCATGCTGACGATGTCTCCTTTCCCCGGATATTTGACTTTTTTAAGTACTTCTTTTATCTGTTCAGCTGTATACATATCGTTAATATTTACTGCTTGTTTTTATTTAAATTAAATATAAGGAAGCAAGTTTAATGATTTTTTTTATAAGCTCAAAAGGCTAATCCAGTTCAGTTGAAGGATCCCAGAATTTTTCCCTAAAATTAACTATCCTGTCATTCACAATTATTGCACCTTCATTTTCAAGCAGCTGTTGCATTGTGGTTGAATTTCCGAAATGATGTTTACCCGTAAGAAGGCCATTCCTGTTAACCACCCGGTGGGCCGGGATATAATGTTCCCTTGTATGGCAACTGTTCAATGCCCAGCCTACCATCCGTGCCGATCCGGCTGTGGCAATATATTTTGCTATGGCACCATATGATGTGACCTTTCCATAAGGTATTTTACCGGTTATTTCATACACTTTAGAAAAGAATGAATCATCACTCATCATCGGTATTTATTTCAATAAGTGGTTCAGCACTGTCGATCTTGAAACAGACATATGTTATTTCCCTCCCTTCATCCAGGAACATCTGTTCGTAATGAGTCCGGATTTTAAGTGTGTCATTTAAATTCTCCTCTGAATACAGGTCGGAAGTATTGCGGACTATCTCCAGGTTATTTTTGCTTATAAGACTCAGTGTATAATCATATAATTCACGACTGTCGGTCTTCAGGTGAATAAGACCTTCTTTTTTAAGGAATGAGCGGTAATAGTTCAGGAAGCGGGATCCTGTCAGCCTTTTCTTGTTTCTTCTTTTTTTAAGCTGGGGATCGGGGAAGGTTATCCATATTTCATCCACTTCATCCGTTGCGAAGAATGATTCAATAAGCTCAATCCTGGTTCTGACGAATCCAACATTGGTAATTGATTCCTTAATTGCTGTGCCTGCACCCTTCCACATTCGTGCCCCCTTGATATCGATACCCAGGAAGTTTATCAGGGGTCGTTCCCTGGCCATCCCTATTGTGTATTCGCCCTTTCCACATCCAAGTTCAAGAATAAGCGGATTATTATTACTGAAAAAGCCCTTTTTCCAATTTCCTTTAAGTTCATGGTCTTTCCTGAAAACATCTTCAAAACGTGGTTGAATAACATTAGGATATTCTTCCATTTCAGCCCATTTCCTTATTTTATTCTTACCCAAGGCCTGTGGTTTTATTATTTTCTTTTATTAATACGTATACCAACGTCAGCTACACCCTTAAGGTAAGGTTCCCTCATACCATGTTGAATATCGAAGACATAAGTTCCATTCTCGGGGAATACCACATTTGTTTTGAATGGGACTAATAAATCATTTATATCACCCAGTCCTGATCCATACCAGTTTCCTTTTTCATCGGCAAGGAAATATTCCACGGTGTCTTTTATTCCATACCCTGCAGGGGATGAGGTTTTAATAAAGAGAAAAATGTTACGGTAAGGATATGATTGATCAGTTCGTATGACAAGATTTATGTCGTATGCATTGGTGGTATCAGCTATGGGAGCCCTGAATGTGATTATATCACCTGCATTCCAGGTATAGTCTTGAATTTTCTCACTTTCTGTATAAATGCTTCCGGTGTTACATGAAACCATTATGAAGGATGTTATAAAGAAAGCAAAAATTAAGATGCCCGGGTTATTTTCTTTTTTCATCTTTATTTCCTGTTTTTCCCTTTTTATTCCTTTTACCCTTTTTATCCTTTTTCTTCTCAAACCGGGTCAGGCTGTCATTTCCCACAACGTTGTTGAAGCTTATATCATCAATGTTATCATAGTCATTATCAATGAGTTTATGTGGTTTTCCCCCTTTATAGTTCATCTTTTGTATTTCTCTTACTCTGTCCACAGGGATGGCAATCATATTGATAGGGTTGTCCCTGTCGAAAGAGTACCAGTAGAGACCTTTGTATATTTCCATTTTTATGAACCATGCCTTACCTTCCTGTGATTCGAGTGGTTCTTTCGGGGGGAATGATTTTTGTTTATCGACGTAACAATCGAGTTCATAATTCAGGCAGCATTTCAGTTTACCACACTGACCTGCCAGTTTTTGTGGGTTCAGGGAAAGATCCTGACATCTTGCGTGGGCAGTAGTTACCGACACAAAATTTGAAAGGTATGATGAGCAGCATAGCTCTCTTCCACATGATCCTATTCCTCCTATTCTTCCGGCTTCCTGGCGTGCACCTATCTGGCGCATTTCAATTCTCACCCTGAACTGTTCGGCAAGGACTTTTATAAGTTCCCTGAAGTCAACCCTTTCATCAGCTATGTAGTAAAATATTGCTTTTGTCTTATCGCCCTGGTATTCAACATCTCCTATTTTCATGTCGAGTTTAAGATCCTGTGCAATCTTTCTCGATTTGAGCATAGCGGGGATCTCCTGGCTCATTGCTTCCTCCCATTTTTCTATATCAACAGGTTTGGCTTTGCGATAGATCTTTTTTATTTCATCCGGTTCCGGTAATACTTTTTGCTCTTTTATTATAGAATTCACAAGCCTGCCAGTCATTGATACCCTTCCAATATCATGGCCAGGTGATGCTTCAACAGCAACAATATCACCTTCAATAAGTCTGAGTTGATTTACGTTACGGTAGAATCCTTTTCTTGTATTCTTGAAGCGGATCTCAACAATATCTGTCTCGTGCCCTGTGTCGGGGATGTACGAGAGCCAGTTTAATGAATTCAGTTTGTGATTACCCTGTCTGTATATTGAACCTGCCGGAGTATGATTATCCTCCTCCTCATTTCTTTTCTCCTCGCTGTCCATTGTTTCCTCTTTTTAATCTCCCGCCTGCGGGAGTGAATTTATATGGTGTTTACTGAGCTATAGTTAACAGACTGGCAAATTTAATTATAATTTGATTTATTATCAATTATTAATGCAAGTCAGATTGATGATCTAGCGTATTAAGCCGGCAACCCTGAGTGCAAGGTCGAGGAAGATGATTTTTGGATTACCGTTTGCTGATATATGTCCATAGGCTGATGAAAATTCTGTTTTCAGACCAGCAATATTATTATTGTTAATGAAGCGGTTGAATTTTCTTGCAAATTCAGCTTCCTTACCTTCGATAAATACCAGTTTATCGTTATTACCGGCTATATTAAGAATGTAATTCTCACGTAGCTGCAGAAGTGAAAAGCTCAGGAATCCCTTTTGCATTTCGCGTCCCCTTGTAGCAATCTCTTCAGACCATTCGGCAATGGCCGGTATATCTCTCTTATATGCCAGCCTCATCAGCTCAATGAAGCTGGACATGTTTTCTTTCCTTGACTCATTTTCTTCGATAAATTCAGTAGCCCTGAGATAGTTTCCCTGTGAAAGATGTGCAATGACATCTGCTTTGCGTTCATCAATTTTATATACTTCTTTAATATTTTCCCTTAAGGCATCCCGGCTAATTGACGGTATTCTCACAAACTGGCATCTCGACATGATAGTGGGAAGAATAAGATCAGGCTCTTCTGATACCAGCAGGAAGAGTGTTCTGTCAGGTGGTTCTTCAATAAGCTTCAGCAGTTTGTTCGCCGTGGAAGAATGCATTCTTTCAGGCATCCATATTATCATTATCTTATAATCAGATTCATATGTCTTAAGGCTCAGTTTCTTAATTATCTCACCTGCCTCTGAGGCATATATTAGTCCCTGCTGGTTCTTGACTCCAATGCATGCGAGCCACTGATTAAGGTTGAAATATGGTGACTTGTTCACAAAATCACGCCATTGTGCAATAAAATTATCGCATACTGTTTCCCCGGATCCCTTATTAATTACAGGAAATACGAAGTGAAGGTCGGGATGGACCAGTTTACTATACTTACTGCATGAGGGGCATGTTCCACAGGAATCGTTTCCCTGTTTGTTCTCACATGAAATATATTGCGCAAAGGCAATTGCAAGGGCAAGCTTGCCGCATCCCTCCGGCCCCGCAAAGATCTGGGCATGGCTAACCCTTTCCTCTTTAACCGACCTTGTCAGTTTATTAATGATTTCATCCTGTCCTATTACCCCGTTAAACTTCATTTGCACGTCTTTGAATCAGAACAAAAATAAAAAATTAGATTCATTTTTAATGAAAATATTGTAGGTTTGTATATCGTTGTAATAATATGGTTTTTAATATTTTAATTGGGATATATAATTAATTGACAGGCCTTTAATAATGCCGGGGTCATCAAGGTATGACTATGTAACATAAAAAATACAGCTGATGAAGAAAATTAACAGTTATAGTTTTGAGGGTAAAAAAGCTATTGTGAGGGTGGATTTCAATGTTCCGATTGACAGTGAGCTAAAGGTAACGGATAATACAAGGATTAAGGGAGCAATGCCAACAATTAGAAAGATTGTTGAAGACGGGGGCTCGGCTGTTCTAATGTCGCACCTTGGCAGACCAAAAGAAGGCCCTGAAGAAAAATACTCACTTAAACTTGTCATTCCTGAACTGGAAAAGCTTACCGGACAGAATGTCAAATTTGCTCCCGATTGTATTGGTGAAGACACACTAAAAATGAAAGAGAATCTGCAGGCAGGTGATATCTTATTGCTGGAGAACCTCAGGTTTTACAAAGAAGAAACTAAAGGTGATGCAGAGTTTGCCTCTCAGCTGGCTGCAGGGTGTGATGTATATGTAAATGATGCTTTCGGGACCGCCCACAGGGCTCATGCTTCAACAACGATTATTGCACAGTTTTTCCCGGAGGAGAAGCTATTTGGATACCTTATTGACAGTGAACTGGAGAATATGGATAAGGTTATGCATGATCCGGAAAAACCATTTACTGCAATAATGGGAGGAGCCAAGGTGTCGGATAAGATACTAATAATCGAAAACCTCCTGGGCAGGGTCGATAACCTGATAATAGGGGGTGGAATGGCATACACATTCATCAAGGCACAGGGTGGCAGGACAGGCAGTTCACTGTGTGAAGAAGATAAGCTGGATCTGGCACTTAATATTATAAGGAAAGCCCGGCAGAAGAAAGTCAATATCTATTTGCCGGTTGACAGTGTTAATGCTGATAAATTTGATGCAGAGGCAAAAACAATGAGCTCTGATTCTGATTCCATTGCTGATGGTTGGATGGGGCTGGACATAGGTGATAAAGCAATTAATGAATTTGCAGCGATAATCCGGGATTCTAAAACTATTCTGTGGAACGGCCCGATGGGAGTTTTTGAAATGGAAAAATTCTCCAGAGGAACAAGTGAAATTGCAAAGGCTATTGCGGAATCTACAGCCGGTGGTGCTTTTAGCCTTATCGGCGGAGGTGATTCGGTGGCAGCAATTAATAAAAATAAACTGGCTGATAAGGTCAGTTATGTCTCTACCGGTGGAGGTGCAATGCTGGAGTATATGGAAGGTAAGATCCTTCCCGGAATTGCAGCTATCCGTGGCGGCCAGGAATAAAAATTATGGAAAAGTCAGTTCGTAACTATTACCTGCTGTGCCTGTTGGTTTTAACAGGTATGCTGGTATCATGCAACAAAGAACCGGAGGATATTTACGCAGGTGAATTCACCATTGATAATATACTCTATGGGTATGGCCCGTATTATGCCATTGGCTATTCTTTTGAGCAGGGAAAGGAGTTGAAGACAAACGAAGCTCCTGGACCGGACATCACAGTGCATGCTAAAACAGATGCGCAGGGTGCTGTCTCGGGAGCCTACCTGGATACACCTAACCTGATGGCATCGTTTGCGCTGGCAGGCGATTTGAATACGGCAGCTGAGGCAAAAAGTTTTTTTGATAACCTTCTTACAGTGGGTAATTACTCATGGACTCTTTTTGCCGATGATATTAGCGAGAACCAGGTTTATGTTTTCAAAACAAGGAAAGATAATTACGTCAAGTTCAGAATAAAAGACCTTGTTCTTGATGATTCAGGTGATGGGCCGTATGCAGAGGTTACCATTGAATGGAGAATACAACCGGATGGCTCAACAACTTTTTCTCAATGATGGATCCACTTGCAAGGAGTGTATTTAATATATCAACAGAAGAGGATTTTACTGAGACAGCACTCAAGATTTTCAGGTTCCAGGCTGTACATAATCCCGTTTATTCAAGATGGATAAAAGAACTGGGTAAGGACTACCGGAAGGTGGAAGGGATAAATGAAATACCATTTCTTCCTGTTTCCACCTTCATTAATCATAAAGTCATAACTGATGGAAGTAAAGCTGAAAAAGTGTTCCTGAGCAGCGGAACAACAGGTATGAGCAGAAGCCGGCACTATGTTGCTGACCTGGGTATTTATGAGAATAGCTTTACTGAATGCTTCAGTCTTTTTTATGGTGATCCTGATACTTATACAATATTTGCCCTTTTACCCTCTTATCTTGAGCGGGAAGGATCATCGCTTGTATATATGGCCAATACCCTTATTAACAATAGCCGCTCTCCATTGAGTGGTTTTTTCCTCGATAATTTCAGTTCACTGGAGGAGAGAATAAACAAAGCGCGGGATGAGCGTAGGAAAATATTGCTCCTCGGAGTAAGTTTTGCCCTGCTTGATTTTGCTGAGAATTGTGACATAAGCCTGGAGAACCAGATAGTAATGGAGACAGGAGGGATGAAGGGCAGGAGGGAAGAAATGACAAGGGAGGAGCTTCACTCAATACTGGGGGAACATTTTAAACTTGACACTTTACATTCAGAATATGGAATGACTGAATTGCTGAGCCAGGCATATTCAAAAGGTGGCGGGATATACCATACCCCCCCATGGATGAAGGTTCTTATACGGGACCCCCATGACCCTTTTACCCTGCTCAGGGAAGGCCGGACAGGAGGAGTAAATATCATTGACCTGGCAAATATTTATTCATGCTCCTTTATTGAAACATACGACCTGGGCACATCCCATCCTGATGGCAGTTTCGAAATTGTCGGCCGCTTCGATAACAGCGATATCAGAGGCTGTAATCTGATGACTGGTTTAGATGTTTAAGGGTTTAGAAGTTTAGGGGTTGCAGGTGCAGGGATTCACGCCCTCAACTTCTAAACCCCTGAACTTCTATAATTATTAAGTATTAACAATACTTAGAATCCAAGTTTTTGCCTGATGGCGTCAGGTACAGCATCCTTATGCACCATAATGAATATCACCTTTGCCTTTACATAGCTTTCAGACATATTGAGGTAACCCCCGAATTCGTTACGATCGGTTCCCCATGAATTTTTGGTGATATAATATTTTGTGCCGTTCTGGTCTTTCACTATACCTGTAACATGCATAAGATGGTCGTCGGTTGTTATGAAACTTTCGTATCCTTTCTGTCTTATTTCCTGCGTAACATCTATCTCAGGCAGGGGCTTATCAAAACTATATCCTTCATCCCTGTTAGCTCTCATATTCTCAAAACGTGCCCTGTCAGTACCTGATAAGTCTTCCAATTTACTTATGTCGGGATTGATAGCCACTCCATTGGTATGTGAGAATCCTCTTTCGCTGACATCGCCATCCCAGTTCACTGTATATCCGTTTTCAAGTGAGTAATCCATTATTGCAACGAGCTCATCAATCGGCACATTGTACATGCGGTTATGTGTCCAGTTATCGGGCACTTCTACCTCACCTTTGGTGTAAAACGGGAAATGGTTGAATGAAGTGATCTCTACATAATCATCCGGGTTGATGTCAAGACTTTCTGCAAAGCTTTTTGGTGAGTATGTTTTTCCCTTGTATGTGAATGTTGATGGTATCGCGCCCAGGTAAGTATCAAGTACCGCATCTACTATCTGGTGATACTGCTCACTTTGATCCTTCCTTTGAACGGGTACTTCAGCAATGGCATTGATAAAACCCTGCAGTTCACTGTGATTATGCATTTCCGAATCGTAGTTGATGCCTGAATAGACTTCCTCAGGCACTATGCCGTAATCTGTAAAAACACGCATCCAGTCATGTGACAGACTACCCGGCCCGAGGTTACCCTTACCCCTTCTCAGGTAATTGTCTTCCAACCTGTCAATATAGTTATACCTTACAATGAACATTTCTGAAAGGTCGTATTCACCTTTATCCATCCGGATAAGTTCAGATTCAATGAATGAGGTTGTGGCAAAACACCAGCAGGTGCCTGTACGTGACTGATTTTTCACGGGTGTTGCATCCAGGCTTACAACAGTAGTAAATTTGAAACCTTCGGGTTGTTCCTCTGCTTTTGCCCTGTTCCTCTGTGCACTGGCATTAAGGAATAAAAAGGCAACAAGAATAATACTAATTACTTTTGATTTCATGACTATAATGGGTTTTTAATTTAAATGCCAAATTAAAACATTATTATGATAGTTGAAGAAAAAATGTTCAGAAACATGATGATATAAATCCTGTAATTATTTAGAAGATTGAAAATCCTGCTATAACTGCAGGAGGTTTTCCAGCCAGCCAAGCACTTGATCCTGCTCTTCTTTGTTACAAAGATCAAGACTCTGTACACAGAGGAACTTAATATCCTGGTTATTCTCGCAATAATTTATTTTCTTCTGAATGTAATTCTCCGGGCGCTTAAACGGTTGCAGGTAAGCTAATCCAGGATTGACAACCTGTTTGTTACCGGCAAGAAGCTGCAAATGGTTTGACAGGGCAATGAAGGTGAATTGTTCAAAATTACGGAAACGGTATGAAATATTTTTTTCAAACACAAGGGTATTCTTTCTGAAGAATCTTTCCACTGTTTCACGTTCAACAGCATGGGGAGTGTGGCTGTTGGTGAAATACTTTAACCTGTAACCAGCCAGATAGGCAGATCTCCATTGTCCCATATGAAAAGATGCTCTAGGCTCATAATCCTGATTTCCCAGTAAATATTTATTTATACCTTTATTGATATTGTTCCACAAAATCCTGAGCAGTGGAGATGGCACCCACCTTCCCCTTATTACAGGAATGTTATTTATAAACCAGTCTTCAGGAACCATCTCCCTTATTAAAAAGGTATCGTCGTTGAAATAAACAAAGTTAGGGGAAAGACCCTTTATCCTCCATATCATATTACCTATTGTGATACTGTTAAATGTAGGTAAGAATTTCTCAAATCCCTCAAATATTTCCTTATGATCAACAATTCTGAAGGATTCCTTTCGTTCCGGGTAATATTTTTTAATATCATCGTAAAGATCAGGATCCTGGCCATCAGTGATAATAAAGATATTTCTTACGAAAGGAGCAAATTTCAATATTGACAAAACACAATACTTTATCTCATTTATTGATGCAAAGCGGGTTGAATGTGAACCTGATCCGAGCCCGGTATTTTCTCCCATTCTCAAGTACCGATTCCTTTTTTCTGCCAGATCCGGATCACTCCCGTCAACCCAAGCTATTACCGCATCAATAGGATGCCTTTCTCCGTATTTATCATTTTCTGACATCACCGGCGTTGTTTATAATACTATCCATAAAGTCAAATATTCTTTTCTTCACCTCATCATCAATCATATCAAGACTTTGCACACATACAGATTTAATGCCCGGGTCATTTTCACATTTACTGATCTTTCTTCCCAGGCGTTTATTTGAATAGTACGGATGTAAATAGACCATATTTAGTCCTGAAAAGTTTTTATTTCCATTCAGTATCTCCAGATGGTAAGCAAGTGCAGGCATTACAAACTGGTACTCACTCCTGAATCGGTATGAAATGTTTTCTTTCAGCAATTGCTCGTTCACTGTGAAGAAATCTTTCAGTCTTTTCCTGCTCAGGGGGTGAGGTATATGACAATAAAAATAATACCTGAACTTCATCCCAAGCAGTCTGGCAGCTTTCCACTGCCTGATATAGAATGACAGTTTTGGCTGATAGTCAGGGTTTTTGCGGATATTCTTGTTTATAAATATTTTTACAGCCTTACTAGCCATCTTCTTATAGGGTGGTATTTTCCATTTTCCACGCAAAACGGGTTTATTTTCAATGAACCAGTCTTCAGGCCCTGTATCTCTTATAAGGAATACATCATCGTTGAAATAAATAAAATTATCTGACAGGCCTTCTATTCTCCAGATCATTGATTCTATGGATGAGCTGTTGAAACTTGGCAGGTATTGTTCAAACCCCCTGAATATTTCTTTGTGATCAATTATCTTCAGTGTTTTTGATCTCCCCGGGAAATATCTTTCAATTTCATCGATTAATCCCGGATCCTGCCCATCAGTAACAAGAAATATATTTCTTATAAAAGAAGCGAAAGTCAGAATTGATAATATACAATACCTGATTTCATTATTTGAAGTAAAGCGGGTAGGCAGAGCACCGGAATGGGTGCTTGTTTTATTTTCTTTTTTCAGATAGTGGTTACGTTTCTCTGCCAGCACAGGGTCATTTCCATCTACCCACAGAACAACTGCATCTATTGGCTGAGCCGACTCTGCGCGGACATTGACTGACATTTTTTTCTTTTAAAGGTATCGATTTTAATTTTTTTTCGCAATTTTGATCTGTACATACTCAAAGCTAAATGGCAAGTGACAAGGTCCCGAAAATAGCTGTTATATCAATGGTTAAGGATTCAGGTTTTTTTGCTGCCAGGTGGATAAGATACTATAGCCAGCACCTGGGGTATAAGAACCTGTTCCTTGTTATTGATGGTCATGACCAGCCTCTCCCGGAGGGCTATGAGCAGATTAATATAATCAGATTACCCGGGAGAGAACAGGGGAGATCGGGAGGAGACCGTAGCAGGGCAAGGTTAGTTTCATACCTTGCAGGAGCTTTATTCCACAGGTATGATATTGTTATTGCACATGATATTGATGAATTCCTGGTAATAGACCCGGCGAAACAACAGTCTTTTGCCGAATACTTTCAGCGGTCTTTCCGTACTGCATCAGTGTCGGCCCTTGGCCTGGATGTGGGGCAGCATACCGAAGAAGAGCAGGCCCTGGATTTTACCAGGCCTTTCCTTGAACAGAGGAGTTATGCTCATGTTTCAGCACGCTATACAAAGGCAGTGGTTGCAACCAGACCTCTTTTATGGGGTTCGGGTTTTCACAGGGTCAAAGGAAAAAATTTTCATATTGACCCCGGCCTGTTTCTTTTCCACTTCGGCATGGTTGATTACAATACATCAATGGAGAAGTTAAATGATCAGTCTCTGATAAAGGCCGGGTGGAAAGGCCATCTTAAAAGAAGGTACGAGCTTTTTGACCTGATCCGCAAGGCTGATGCCCTTGAAGGGGATGGTTTTTTCGATAAGGCGAGAAGGAGACAGAGTCTTTTTCGCCCTCTTTATGCCCTGAATAAGCCCGGGATGCTCAAAGAAAAGCCCATAATCAGAATACCCGAACGATTCCGGACTGTTGTATAAGTAAACAGACTGCTGAAAGACTGCATCATGATGGTAGTCCAACTATTCTGGCCTTCTACAAAGTTGGGTAAAAAGCATCTTTAATATGTTCCAGCTGATACCCGGGACCATCCACAACAATGGTAATTATATCAAACCTTGCCTCTTTTTCTATATTTCTTCTCTGGAGATAAGCCTGAGCGGCATAAATGATATTACGTTGCTTGGGTACTGAAACTGCTTCACGGGGGTGCACCTGAAAGTCGACCATTCTTGTTTTTACTTCGATAAATATTATAAATTCTTCATCTTCGGCAATAATATCAATCTCTTTCTTACCCGTCACCCAGTTTCTTTCCAGGATCCTGTATGCGTTATCGATGAGGTATTTAATTGCGATGAGTTCACCTTTTTTGCCCAGTGATTGAGATTGTGCCATGATGCGAGGATAATAATTCAGTTCATACTTCTATTATTTTATTTTTAATAGCGTACAAAATAAGGCTGGCTGTGTTCTTGGACTGCGTTTTGCTTAGCAGGTTGGCCCGGTGTTTGTCAACGGTCCTTTTACTTATGAACAGAGTGTCGGCTATTTCCTGGTTTGATAATCCTTCGCATATTTTGAGTAATATTTCCTTTTCCCTTTTTGAAAGGTTGGCATGCTTCGTTTCAGTCTCCCTCGATCTTATTCTCTGAATAACATGCTGGAGTAATTCCTGGGAAAAATAATTACCTCCGTTATTAACCGTAGTGATTGCATCTTTTACTTCATTGATGTCGGAGTCCTTTAATATAAATCCTTTAGCACCTGCTTCGACCATTCGATGGTAATATTCTTCTTCCCCGTACATTGACAGGGCAATTATTTTTATATCAGGATTTATTTCAAGAGCCTTACGTGTTGCTTCTATGCCGTCCATAACAGGCATATCAATATCCATCAGGATAATATGACAGTTTGAATTTTCTATTATTTTCACCACTTCCTCCCCGTTACATGCTTCACCGGCGATTTCAAAATCCTCAAAGGCATCAAGTAATATCTTCAGTCCATTCCTGAATAGCTGATGATCATCAGCAAGTACAATCTTTATTTTATTCATAATATGTTTGGTCTTCCCTGATGTTTATCTTTATTAATGCCTGCATGCCTTCTCCCTTTTTACTTTCAGGGACAAAAATACCATTTACTGATTTTACCCGGGTCTTTATGTTGGAAAGCCCCATTCCCATATTTTCCTCACTGTCGAGAATTGAAGTGTCGAACCCCCGACCATCATCTTTATACTGCAAAATAATAAAATTTCCATGGATATTCAGATCAATAATTATGTTTGAAGCGCCGGAATGCTTAAGGGTATTGTTTATCAGTTCACATACTGATCTGTACATAACTGCTTCAATGTCACTGTCCAGTCTTTTATCACCGACATTGCTGTTGTAAACAAAATTCACATCACCGGCTTTATTTATCTTTTTAATAAAAGAGCTTATGGCACTGACGAGACCGAAATTTGTCAGCACATGCGGACTAAGGGTATTTGAAATATCTTTAATGGTTGTTATAGCTTCATTAACAACATGGTTTGCATTATTAATAATGTCTTTCTCGACAGGGTCGCTTGCCCTGTCGGCAAGTGCGGTTATTGACATTTTGACCGTTGACAGCAGGGGCCCGAGATCATCATGAAGATCTTTGGCGAAACGTTTTCTCTCATTCTCTTCGGTGCTTATTATGGCATGCAGCACTTTTCTCTCTGATCTCACCCTGTCTATATCGGCTCTTTTAAGGAACAGGAATAATTCTCTTATCAGTATTACTCCCCCGAATATCAGGATCGAAATAAGGGCTCCCATCCATTCATCCAGTATTGCCATCTGACTTGTTCCCTCACCATGTATAAGTTCAATGAGGTGAATTATTTTCCTGATTGCCATGAAAGTGAATGCGAGTGAGAGCAGTATCCATGACAGGCGGTATTTTGTCAGCTTCATAAAGCGCAGGGCTATTGATGCCGCAACTATCTGCAGCCCGATTGAAATTACTAGGGCAAGTAAACTTATCATATTCTTGCGTTGTTATTTAACTGTTACAAAATTAAGAGAATATTTTAGTCTTGGTTTTCATGGCCGACCCATCAACCACTTCTTAGTTAACAACAGGGTTATTAACAGGAGGCTGTTAATAAGCTGTTCAAAAAGCCCCCGGTTTTTGTATATAAAATATGAGTGAATTGTAGAAGGTATGGAGATACAAAGCCCTATATTAGAGCCCCGTTTTAAAGAGACCTATTAGTTATACTAAGATATGAGCCCTAAAAATCTGTTAATAACATCAATAGATATAATTTCTAATCTAAATTCTAACATACATGAAAAAGCGAATTTTAATAATGTCGCTTCTGGCGATATTTGTTTATGTCACGAATGTTTACGGTCAGCAGACGACCGTTATAAAAGGAAAGATTGTTGATTCCAAGGGGGAGTCTGTAATTGGTGCAAATGTTTATCTGCAGGGAACAACTATAGGTACTGTAGCTGATCTTGATGGGAATTTTACCCTCAGGACGCAGGCTGAAGGCAGTTATGTCCTGATGATTTCATTTGTGGGGATGCTCCCTGTTGAGCGCCCGGTCGAACTGAGAGGTTCAGAAATTGACCTGGGAACAATAACAATGGAAAGTGATGCTGTTGGTCTTGCTGAAGTATCAGTTTTTGCCAATATTGCTATCGATCGGAAGACACCTGTTCCGGTGGCAAATATAAAACCGGCCTTTATCGAGGAAAGACTTGGTACACAGGAGTTCCCTGAAATACTTAAGTCAACTCCAGGTATATATGCTACCAAACAGGGGGGTGCCTTCGGAGATTCAAGGGTAAATATCCGTGGATTCAATGCCCGTAACTCGGCAGTGATGATAAACGGCGTGCCTGTAAATGATATGGAGAACGGATGGGTATACTGGTCAAACTGGGCTGGCCTTTCAGAAGTAACAAGGACCATGCAGGTGCAGAGAGGACTGGGAGCTGCCAAAATTGCATTGCCGTCACTGGGTGGTACAATTAATATTCTCACCAAAACTACGGATGCTGAACAGGGAGGGAATGTTTATTATGCTGTGGGTAATAATGGTTATACAAAGATTGGTTTTACACTCTCTTCAGGTCTTACTGCTGATAACTGGGCAACTACACTGTCTATAGCCAAATCAAGTGGTGACGGCATTGTGGACGGTACCCAGTTCGAATCATATTCATATTATTTGAATGTATCCAAGCTTGTAAATAACAGGCACAGGATTGCTCTTTCAGTATTTGGAGCTCCGCAATGGCATGGACAGAGAAGTACGAGCATGATGATAGACACTTATAAGGATCCTGCGATAAACAGTATTTATTATAACTCTGATTGGGGATACAAGAACGGTGAAGTATACCACATTAGGAAAAACTATTATCATAAACCAATGGGTATCCTGAACCATTTCTGGGATGTGAATGAGAGTCTAAATATATCAACTGCTGCATATCTTTCAATAGGCACAGGTGGCGGAACAGGTCCCCTGGGTATCGAAAAGTTTTATAACCCGGAATACCTCAGGGAGAATCAACCAGATATTGACAGGATAGTGGATGAAAACATAGAAAATGGTGCAGGAGGCTCAGAGGTAATATTGAGGTCGTCAAGAAATGATCATTTCTGGACAGGAATACTATCAAATGCAACATATAACCGTGACTGGCTAACCGTAACCGGCGGGGTAGACCTGAGATATTACAAGGGAATTCATTTCCGGGAGGTTGTAGACCTTCTTGGTGGAGAATATTTTCTTGATAACAGTGATGTTAATAATCCAAACAATGCAGCTGCTGCAGGTGATAAGATTGATTATTACAACGATGGCCTTGTTGGATGGCAGGGTTTATTCGGACAGGGTGAAGCCGTGTTTGGCGATCTTACTGCTTTCGTTGCAGGTGCGCTGTCCAATAAATCATATACAAGGGTTGAATATTTCCTTGAAACACATGATGGATCGGGTGCTTTTTCTGAAAAGTATAACTTCCTTGGCTACAGCTTTAAAGGAGGCGCAAACTATAACCTGACAAATGCCCATAATGTTTTCATTAATGCAGGGTATTTCCAGAATCAACCTGATTTCAGGACCGTATTCTATAACTATACAAATGATGCCAACGGTGATGCACCGAATGAGAAAGTGATGTCATTTGAACTTGGTTATGGTTTCCGCAGCAGCTTTATTTCGGCTAATATTAATGCATATTATACGACATGGAAGGATAAATCAAGAGTTATTGGTTACCGGGATAATGGGGTCGACAGGTTTGCAAACCTTGAAGGTATCAACGCATTGCATAAAGGTATAGAAATTGATTTTACTTCAAGACCGGTTAATAAACTTACTATAAGCGGTATGGCCTCAATAGGCGACTGGAAATGGATGAACGATATAATTGACGCGCGTTTCTACGATGACAGCCAGAACCTGATCTCTACACAATCTGTCTATATTGCAGATGTGCATGTAGGAGATGCTGCACAGATTACCTCGGCATTGAACGTGTCTTACGAATTACTGGCAGGGCTCAAGTTTGGAATAGACTATAACTACTATGATAAACTGTTTGCATATTTTGATCCTGAAGGCCGTATATCAGAGCCTACAGGCGATACAAATCCTGATGCATGGGAGATCCCTTCATACCAGCTCGTTGATCTGTTTATGAGATACAATTTTCAACTGGGAGTATACCGAGCCACCCTGGTTGGTAATATTAATAACCTGTTCGACACGGAATATATTTCCGATGCCCGTGATGGTGCATCACACTCGTGGTCAGATGCAGAAGTTTATTACGGATGGGGTCGTTCATGGATGATAAGCCTGAAAATCAATTTTTAACCCCTAAGCAAATGAACATTAATTTATTAAAATGGATAAAATGAAAAAGATAATATATTACTTAATGGCAATTTCCCTCATCCTGGCATCATGTGAACCACTGGCCGATATCTATGATGCAATGGAGAAAATGGATACAGGATACTCTGCCGAATTTACCTATGACCTGATCTCTGATGATTATGCTGCCATTGCAGACATGACTTCGAATGGTGATGCGGCTGATTTTATAGAGGATTATGAAGCTTTCAGCGATGATTACCCCGCTTCAACCTACCTGCCAGCTTATATCGAAGAACTATACCCTGCCCTGGGTGAAAATTCAGTGGGTATATTAGGGTATAACTTCTTTAAAGGTTATCCCGAATACCTCGATAACTACTACGAGCCTGAAACATACTATGTCAGTGATGATGATTATGACTCAATGGGAGGTGATAACCAGACCTTTAAAACCTTTATTGGTAATGATGCCCCCGGAGACTATATACCGGACTTCCTGGCAGCAGAATATCCCGATGCAGTGGAGGACGATATAGTACTGGCCTTATATAAATATGCCAGTGAAATAAATGATCCCTCAGTTGTCCATCCATTGGAATCGGACGATTTCCAGCTTATAGTTGATCATGTAGCCAATGATATCAATCCTGATTATGTAAGCGGTTATGGTGATAGTGAATTTTATTACGGGGCAAATGCATATTATGCAAACTTCGATGCAAATATAAGCACACGTGAAGATTATAATGTGGAAGGCTTCGAAGGCCTTACTGAGGAAGAAGCCAATGCACTTATAGCTGAGCGCATACAGCTGGCTATTATTTACTGGCTGGAACAGACTTACCCGGACGCGGTACCTGAAATAGAAGGGCAGACTGTATATTACAATATCCAGTATGATACTTATGACGGATCAGGACATACATATTATGTAGTTTATGAATGTACTGCTTCCGGATCACCGGCAACCTTTGAACTGGTTGCAGGTCCTTCCGAAGATTTCCTTGTCTATTCAAATACCATGAAGGAAGACAGGGGTGATTACTTCCAGTTCGACGGATCTGAATGGGAGGCAATGGAAGGAGTTTATTACGTGAGCTCGGCAGATTATGATAGCATGGGGGCCCCGGGTAAATATAATAACTTCTCAAGCACCGACAGACCGGAAAACTATATTCCACAACTTCTCGACGACATGTATCCGTATGCACAGGAAGGTGATAAGATGGCTGTGTCATATAAATACTATTCGGGTGGTACAAATGTAAGGGCAATGGAGTTCATTTACAGTAATGGCTGGAAAGCATATGACCCGAATGAAACAAGGCAGGACCAGTTTATACATAACGGAAGCGAGTGGGTGTTTGACCCGACTATTATTTTTACCATGACCAGCAGCGACTATCTGATCATTGTGAATTATGTTAAGAATAATATAGGTGACACTTACCTTGACTCATATGGAACAGCTGAATTTTATACCGGAGCCAGTTCATATTACAGCAATTTCGATACCAGAAGCGGTAATTGGGAAGATACAGTATTCGATTCATGGGAAGATGCTGTTACTTTCGGAATAGGTGAGGCCCTGTTACCAACAAAATACCCTGAAGCAGTAACGAAGGTGAGCGGAATAGATGTTTTCTATATCGTTACATTTGATACTTATAGCGGGGTTGACGGAAGATATACAATCAAATTCCAGGTCACAAAAGCAGGCCCTGATCCTGAGTTTACTCTTGTGGAAGGACCTACTGCAAATTAATCTGTAACGTAAAATAATATCAAAAAGGAAGGAATTTTTTCCTTCCTTTTTTTGTTTTTATGCTCTGTAAATAAGAATCTCTTTAACACCCATTTTTCCTATGGCAAGGTACTGAATCATGGCAGTGGCAACCGACATAAGTATTTAAATAACAGCGTCTTGAATGCCAGAGTTAATAAATATGGCTGATTGTTAATAATTATGACTTGCTTCTCCTCCAGGCCTTTCTTATTTTAGCAAAACCTGTTAGAGTTACACAGTATAATTCCAACTAGCTAATTTTCAAGTTAAATCCAGAAATTTGATCTGTCAATGGGAGAACTTTTTGTCGATGAACCTGCGCTTGCCTCACAAAAGGAAAAGGAAGAAATGGAAAATGAAACCCCGATAAAAGTCGATAAAACAAAAACCGGTTCAACCCGTGTTTCACGTAAAGAGTCAGGGGAGGAAAGAACTGAGGACAAAGAAGGAAGGAAACTATTCAGTCATGATGAGGTCATAAAGGCATCAATTGAATATTTTAAGGGTGATGACCTGGCAGCAAGGGTATGGGCCAATAAGTATGCTCTTAAAGACTCTTTTGGCAGGCTCTATGAGAAGACTCCTGATGATATGCACCGGAGGCTGGCGAAGGAAATATACCGTATAGAAAAAAAATACCCGGAGCCCGTAAGCGAGGAAAAAATATATTCAGTGCTGAAAGAGTTCAGGTACATTATTCCACAGGGAGGCCCCATGACAGGCATAGGTAACAGTTTCCAGATAGCTTCCCTCTCAAACTGTTTTGTTATAGGAAACGACGGAGAATCTGATTCATATGGGGGCATACTCAAAATAGACCAGGAGCAGGTGCAGCTCATGAAAAGAAGAGGCGGGGTAGGTCACGACCTCTCGCATATACGCCCTCAGGGGTCGCCCGTGCTTAACAGCGCACTTACTTCAACTGGCGTGGTGCCTTTCATGGAAAGGTATTCAAACTCGACAAGGGAAGTGGCACAGGATGGAAGGAGAGGAGCCCTGATGCTCTCAATATCAATCAAGCATCCCGATTCGGAAAAATTTATTGATGCAAAACTGGATGCAGGTAAAGTTACCGGTGCAAATGTGTCGGTTAAGATGACCGATGAATTTATGGAGGCAGTTAAAAATGACCGCCCTTTCAAACAGCAATACCCTGTAAACTCAGACAATCCGAAATTCGAAAAAGAAATAAATGCAAGAGCGCTGTGGAATAAAATAGTGCATAATGCATGGCAGTCTGCTGAGCCCGGTGTGCTGTTCTGGGATACAATAGAAAGAGAGAGCGTCCCGGACTGCTATGCTGACCTTGGATATAAAACAGTTTCAACAAACCCATGTGGTGAGATACCACTTTGCCCATATGACAGCTGCCGGCTGCTGGCACTGAATCTGTACAGCTACGTAGAAAATCCATTTACAAAAAAGGCAAAATTTAACTTTGACCTCTTTACCGAACATGTGCATCTCGCACAGAGAATAATGGATGATATAATTGATCTCGAACTGGAAAAAATAGAGATTATACTCAATAAAATCAATAATGATCCTGAGGACGAAGAAATTAAATCCGTGGAAAAAGCACTGTGGGAAAATATCCATCATAAAACCAGGCAGGGGAGAAGAACAGGTATAGGAATAACCGCCGAAGGTGATATGCTGGCTGCCCTGGGCCTTGAATACGGAAGTGATACTGCAATAGATTTCTCAACAGAAATACATAAGACCCTGGCTGTTGAAACGTAC